>Ga0066870_100021_pt1 | contig 114399 bp, 100 predicted proteins | sample CeladaPassage60A_FD_62237 | JGI IMG/M metagenome (GOLD analysis project Ga0066870, IMG submission 62237) | Cellulose-adapted microbial communities from the Joint BioEnergy Institute, USA - Passage3 60A | ecosystem: Engineered > Bioreactor > Continuous culture > Unclassified | place: USA... | reverse complement strand
TGGCCGCGGTTCGGGTCCACACCCGGGCGGCGGCCATTCCGTGAAGGGCGTACGAGATGGACGACGTCTCCGATCACCGGTGGGTCCGGTGGGCGGGGGCGTTTCATGTAGGCCGGTGAGAAGGTCGAGGGCGCGATCATCGGCGACTGACCGTCGCATGCCTCGAGGTGGCCGCCGGGATGGGCGAGGTCGCCCTCTGGTGGCGTGGCCGCGGTTCGGGTCCACACCCGGGCGGCGGCCATTCCGTGAAGGGCGTACGAGATGGACGACGTCTCCGATCACCGGTGGGTCCGGTGGGCGGGGGCATTTCGTGCAGGTCGGGGAGAAGGCCGAGGGCGCCGCGCGGAACGTCAAGGACAGGCGATCATCGGCGACTGACCGTCGCATGCCTCTAGATGGCGGCCGCGAGGCGTCCCCTGGTGGCACGGCCGCGGTTCAGGGGCAACCTTGGACGGTGGCCATGCCGTGACGGGCGTACGAAGAGGACGACGCCCCCGATCACCGGTGGGTCCGGCGGTCGGGGGCGTTCCACGAATATATGCAGACCTGGCAGCCTTACTCGCTGTACGTGAGAGTGCTGTACGTATGAGCGCGCCGCCGCGGGAACGGCCCACACGGTAGTCGGTTTCCCCTGTGACCGCTGTGGCGAATGTGAACGCAGTGATAACGATCGGCAATCCGAATAGTCACGGCCGAGGCCGTCGACGGTGCAACCGCACACCGTCGTCGCTGCGTCCAACGAGCAGCCGACCGAGCTGAGTGACAGGAGAGGCGCACGTGACGACCCTGCCGCAGTGGATGACCGCGGACCCGCTGCCCTCCATCTGGCCCGAGGACCGCTACGAGCTCCGCTGCGCACTCCCCGAGCCGTTCTTCGCCACCACCGACCGCTACCACTTCGCCGCCCACGCCTACGAGGCCGCCCACCGCATCAGCCGGGAGGGCCACGCGATGGAGATCCAGGTGATCCGGCTGAGCGACGGCGCGGTCCTGTTCGACCACCTCGCCGGCATCGACCGTCCGTTCAACGAGTGGTGACGGTACGCGTGCAACGCAACCGGGGGCGATCACGTCCCTGGGATTGTGGAGCAGGCCGCGGAGTTCGATGAGTTCATCAGGGTGCGGGGCGCGGCGTTATACCGCTACGCCTTCGTCCTGACCGGCAACGCGGACGACGCGGCCGATCTGGTGCAGGAGGCGCTGGCGCGCCTCGGCGACGCCTGGCATCGGGTGAAGCGCAAGGACGACCCCGAGGGCTACGTGCGCACCTGCATGGTGCGCCTGCACATCAGCTGGTGGCGCCGGCGGCGCCGGGAACACCTGGCCGCGTCGGTGCCCGACGAGGGGTACACCGACGCCGGGGTCGACCGGGTCGACGCCGACACCGGCCTGTGGCGGGAGCTGGCCGCACTCCCGGCGCGGCAGCGCGCCGTCCTCGTGCTGCGGTACTACGAGGACCTCTCCGACGACGAGATCGCCAAGGTCTTGGGCATCTCCACGGGCACCGTGCGCAGCCAGGCGTCCCGTGCCCTGGAGAAGCTGCGTATCCGGCGAGGCAGGGCCGCACTGGAAGCGGAGGCGGAGAAGGTGTGATGGCGGAACGAACCGAAGAGCAGCTGGCCCGGGTGCTGAGGGCCGCCGCGGAGCTGGCCCCCGAACCGGCCGCCGACCTCGCGCTGCGCGTCGCGGCCCGGCGCCGGCGGCGCCGCAGGCGGCGGATGCAGGTCCTGCTCGCGGCGACCGGCGTGGTGACCGTGATCGGCACGGGCATGACCGTGGCCCGGGGCGCGTTCCGGGACCACCCCGTGGTGGTGGCGGCCGGCCCGCCGGTGACCGCGGCGGCGCCGGCGACCGCGGCCGGCTTCGCCCCGGCCCGCCAGGTGTGGCCGGACGCGGTGTCCCGCATCCCGGCCACGGCCCGGGACGGGGCCGCGTACCGGCCGGTGACCGCCCTCGGCCCGGCCGAGGTGCTGCTCTCCGCCGAGGCGCCCACCGGCCGCGCCATGCGGATCGAGGCCTACGACACGGCCGCCGGAACCACCCGCGTGCTCGCCACCGCGTCGGCCCCGGCGGGGCTGATCCGCTACCACGTGCAGGGCTGGGACGTGGACGCGCGCGACATCGCCTGGTACGCCACCGCGGAGACGTCCCGGGGCGAGCCGGTGGCCCTGTTCTGGACGGTGCCCCGCGCGGGCGGTACGGCACGGCTCGTGCACACCATCACCGGGGACCCGGCGATCCAGGTGGACCGGATCGCGCTCACCGGCGACGGCCGGCTCGCCTACTCGACCACGACCGGCGGGGTGTTCACGCTGCGGCTCGACGGCGCCGGCGGCCCCACGCGGCTGCCCGGCACGGACGGAATCCACCTGCAGCGGTGGCCGTGGGCGGGCGACCGGCCCGCCGGGAACGGCATCGACCCCGGCCAGCGGCTGATCGTCAACCTGGTGACCGGCGAGCGCCGCCGGGTGCGCGCCGAGGCCGGCGTGCGGGCGATGCGGTGCGGCCCCACCTGGTGCGTGGGCGAGCGGCGCGGCGCCGACGGCCTGCCGCGGGCGGTGGTGCAGCGATTCGACGGCACGCAGCGGCGCGAGCTCGACCGGCTGCGGGCGTATCCGGCCCTCGACGGCCTCGTCGACGACCGGTTCGCCGTGCTCTCCGTCACCGGCGGCCGTGCGGCGGGCGCGCCGGCCGCGGTCGTCCACGACCTCCGAACCGGAGCCACGGCCGTGGTGGGCGCCACGGACGACGACGGCGGCACCAGCCTCGCCCGCGGCGCGTCCTCCCCGCCGAGCCGGGTGCTCTACTGGAACGTCACCGGCCGCTCCGGCAAGCAGAACGAGTACTGGGTGCTCAACCTCGCCGCGGTGCGCTGAGGCCGCGGGCCGCGCCGGCGGGTCAGTTCGCCTGCGGCAGCCGCGTCCAGGTCCGCCACGGGCTGTACCGGATCGGCAGCGTCGCCACCACCTGCCAGCCGTACGGCCCCCGCCCGGCGGTGAGCGTGCCGCCGACCAGGCTCGCGCAGCGCCGCATGTGCCGCAGCCCGCCGCGGTCGCGCCGGGGCTCCCGGCGGCGTTCCGGCACCGGGTTCTCCACCCGGATCGCGAGCCGCCGCTCCTCGTACGTGATGATCACGGACGCCTGGCCGGCGCCGTGCTTCACCACGTTGACCAGCGCCTCCTTCAGGATCTCGTGCCCGGCGTCGCGCACCGCCGCGGGCAGCTCCGGCGGCGACCCGGAGATGTGCAGCCGCACCCGCAGCCCGGCGGCGCGGCAGCACTGCACCAGCCCGACCAGATCCTTGCGCGGGTAGCGGTACTCGCTCTTCCGGTGGAACTCGGCGAGCCGTTCCAGCTGGGCCAGGCGGTCCTGCTCCCCTCCGTCTCGGCGGCGACCACGAAGTCCATCCAGAATTGCGCCGATCATCCCCTGGACCCCCGTTCGTGACGTCCGCGCCGGATCTGGGCGTTTCACCCCGTTTCTTGCCTGGGGATTCATTGATCATTCCAAGCGACCCCAGACTTTGCCTGTTGCCGCTCGGCGTTTTCTCGATCGATGGTTGGCGCGTCCGTTACGAACGGCCGACCAGCGGTATACGTACCCGCCCCGCCGGCCGGCTAGGCATCGTCCGGAAGACCTGCAGCATCCGTACGGCGAGCACGCCCGCGGCCGCCACCTCGGCGCCGAGCAGCAGCCGCTCCACCAGCCCGATCATCACCCCGTGGCCGGGCAGCGCCACGTAGGTGATCGCCACGAGCCCGAGCCCCTGGGCGAGCGCGAGCCACTCCATCGGCCGCGCGGCCCCGGCGAGCCGATCGTCCCGCCGCAGCACCGGCACGAGCAGCGCGGTCGCCGCGGGCAGGGTGAGGAACACCGCGGCCGACAGGGCGCCGACCACGAGGTCCGGCGTGCCCGCGGGCGCCACCCCGAGCAGCGCCGTGGCCGCGCCCCACCCGGTCAGCAGCCCGCCCGGCCAGCCGCCCACCGGCGCCCCGGCCGCGCGCAGTCCGGCGGCGAGCGCGAGCCCGGACAGCCCGGCCGCGACCAGGGCGACCTCGAGCGCCACGCCCCGGTCGAGCACGAGCGCGGCGCCGATCGTCACGTCCGTCCACCCGGTGGCGCCGATGTGCGCGGCGACGAACGCAACCGCCGCGATCGCCGTACCGGCGCAGGCGACCACCGCACAGGCCGTTCTCAGGGGGAGCATGGCTCCAGCCTCCCCGGAACGGCCCGGCCGGGACATCCGGCATGATCCCTGACCGGACCCTGAGCCGACCCCTACCGGGCCGGCTCAGGGCCACCGGACACCCGCGATCAGGGCTGGTCGAGGTCCCGCGCCTCGGCGTAGCGTTCCCGCAGGCCGGGCGTGGGCTCGCCCTCGTACACCTCGGTCTCCGCGCCCTCCCAGGCCGGAGGCTCCGGGGTGCCCGCGAGCACCCACGCCGCCTGCCGGGCCGCGCCGTCCGCGACGTACTCGCCGGGCTTGGGCACGACCACCTGGCAGCCGAACACGGTCGGCGCGATGCGCCGCACCGCCTCCGAGCGGGCCCCGCCGCCGACGAGCAGCACCCGTGACGGCGACATGCCGAGCGCGTCGAGCGCGTCGGCGAGCCCGCACAGCATGCCCTCCACCGCGGCCCGGGCGAGGTGCGCCGGGGTCGCGGTGGCGAGCCGCATGCCCCGGATCAGGCCGGTCGCGTCCGGCCGGTTCGGGGTGCGCTCGCCCTCGAAGTACGGCACGAGCACGAGCCCGTCGGCCCCGGGCGGCGCCTGCAGCGCGAGCTCGCTGAGCCGCTCGGGGGTGACTCCGAGCACGCGTGCGATCGCGTCGAGCACCCGGGCCGCGTTGAGGGTGCAGGCGAGGGGGAGGAAGCGGCCCGTGGCGTCGGCGAACCCGGCGACCATGCCGGTCGGGTCGGCCGCGGGGGTGTCGGAGACGGCGAACGCCGTACCGGAGGTGCCGATCGACACCACCACGTCGCCCGGCTTGGCCCCCACGCCGAGCGCGGCGGCCATGTTGTCGCCCGTGCCGGGGCCGAGCACGGCGCCGCCCGGGGTGGTCCCGGCCTGCTCGGCCGGGCCGAGCACCCGCGGCACCGCGGGCGTCGCGCCGAAGGCGAGCTTGAGCAGGTCGGTGCGGTACCGCCCGGCCGCGGGCGACCAGTACCCGGTGCCGGAGGCGTCACCACGGTCGGTGGTGATCGCCTCGATGCCGGGGGCGCCGGCGAGCTTCCAGGTGAGCCAGTCGTGCGGCAGGCACACCGCGCGCACCCGGGCCGCGTTCTCCGGCTCGTGCTCGGCGAGCCAGCGCAGCTTGGTCACGGTGAACGAGGCGACCGGCACCGAGTTCACCGCGTCCACCCACGCCTGCGGGCCGCCGAGCTCCTTGACGAGGTCGCTCGCGGCCTTGGCCGACCGGGTGTCGTTCCACAGCAGCGCCGGGCGTACCACCTCGCCGTTCTCGTCGAGGCAGACCATGCCGTGCTGCTGCGCGCCGACCGCGATCGCGGCGACGTCGTCGAGGCCGCCGGCCTGCTCGGCGGCCTCCTGGAACGCCGTCCACCAGGCGTCGGGGTGCACCTCGGTGCCGTCCGGGTGCGCGGCCCGGCCCTCGCGCACGAGCCGGCCGGTCTCCGCGTCCCGGATCACGATCTTGCAGCTCTGCGTCGAGGAGTCGACGCCCGCGACGAGGCTCATCTCACTCCGAGAAGGTGTTCCATGGCGAGCTGGTTGAGACGACTGTAGTGGTAGCCGCGGGCAGCGGCGGCATCCAGGTCGAATTCGTCCTTCTCCAGGTCGGACCAGGACTCACCGGGCGCGAGCGTCGGAACGGCGAGCTGGTCGGCCCGGGCCGCGCGCAGCGCCTCCTGCACCTCGGGGTCGGCGCGGAACTTCTTCGCCTTCTCCTTGAGGATGAGGTAGGTACGCATGCAGGCCGCGGCGGACACCCACACGTCCTCGGGGTCCTCGGTGCGCATCGGCTTGTAGTCGAAGTGCCGCGGGCCGTCGTAGCCGCCGTGCTCCAGCAGGTCGACCAGGAAGAACGCGCTCTTCACGTCGCCGTGGCCGAAGATCAGGTCCTGGTCGTACTTGGTGCTGTGCTGGCCGTTGAGGTCGATGTGGAACAGCTTGCCGTGCCACAGCGCCTGCGCGATCGCGTGCACGAAGTTGAGGTTCGACATCTGCTCGTGGCCGACCTCGGGGTTGAGCCCGAACAGCTCGGGGTGCTCCAGCTCGTTGATGAACGCGAGCGCGTGGCCGACGGTCGGCAGCAGGATGTCGCCGCGCGGCTCGTTCGGCTTCGGCTCGATGGCGAACCGGATGTCGTACCCCTTGTCCAGCACGTACTGGGCGAGGATGTCGAAGGCCTCCTTGTAGCGGGCCAGGGCGTCGCGCACGTCCTTGGCGGCGTCGGACTCGGCGCCCTCCCGGCCGCCCCAGCAGACGTACGTCTTGGCGCCGAGCTCGGCCGCGAGGTCGACGTTCCGCATCACCTTGCGGATCGCGTACCGGCGGATGTCGCGGTCGTTGCTGGTGAAGGCGCCGTCCTTGAACACCGGGTGGGTGAACAGGTTCGTGGTGGCCATCGGCACCTTCAGGCCGGTCTCCTCGAGCGCCTTCTTGAAGCGCTCGACCGCCTTGGCGCGGTCGGACTCGGTGACGAGCAGGTCGTCGTCGTGGAAGGTGACGCCGTACGCGCCGAGCTCGGCGAGCTTGTGCACGGCCTCCACCGGGTCGAGCGGCGGCCGGGTGGCGTCACCGAACGGGTCCCGGGCCTGCCAGCCGACCGTCCACAGACCGAACGAGAACCGGTCTTCCGGCTTTGGGGTATACGCGTCCATTCCCTGGCACCTCCAATTAGTCCATGCTGTGGACTAAATATGTGTCGTGCATCCTGGAGCGTCAAGGGGGGTTGATGACCTCGACTCACAAGGCGGTGCGGCACGACGTGATGCGTGCCCGGAACCTCGCCGTCGTGCTCGGCGAGATCGACCGCTCCGGGCCGCTGTCCCGGGCCGCGCTCGCCGAACGCACCGGGCTCACCAAGACCACCGTGTCGAAGCTCGTCGCCGACCTGATCGACGGCGGCATGGTGGTCGAGACGGGCGCGGTCCGCGGCGGCGAGCGGGGCCGGCCCGGCGTCGCCGTACAGGTGCACGGCGGGCGGGTCGCCGCGCTCGGCCTGGAGATCGGCATCGACTACCTCGCCGGATGCGTCCTCGACCTCACCCGCACGGTACGGCTCCGCCGCCGCATCCCCGCGGACAACCGGTCCGCGCCGCCGGCCGAGGTGATCGCCCGCCTGGGGGAGCTCGGTGACGCGCTGGTGCGCGAGGCGGCCGGGATCGGGCTCGCGGTCGTCGAGGCGGAGCTCGCCATCCCCGGGCCCATCGACCCGGGGTCCTCGATCGTGTACTACGCCCCCAACCTCGGCTGGCGCGACGTCGCGCTCGCCGAGCTGCTCCAGGTGCCGGTCCCGGTGCGGGTGGACAACGAGGCGAACCTCGCCGCGCTCGGCGAGCTGTGGTTCGGCGCTGGCGCGGCGATCGGTGATTTTCTTCACATCTCAGGTGAGATCGGTATCGGCGCCGGGGTGGTGGTCGGCGGGCGGCTGTTCCGCGGCGCGCACGGCTTCGCGGGCGAGCTCGGCCACGTCGTGGTGGTGCCGGACGGGGACGAGTGCCGCTGCGGCGGGCGGGGCTGCCTGGAGCGGTACGCGGGCCAGGACGTGCTGCTCGGCGACGCCCCCGACCTCGCCGCGCTGATGGCCCGGCTCACCGCGGGCGACCCGGCGGCGACCGCCACCTGCCGGAGCGCGGGCGAGGCGCTCGGCATCGCGCTCACCTCCGCGGTCCACCTGCTCGACCCCGACACGATCGTGCTCGGCGGCGTGTTCGGCGAGCTGTTCCCCTGGCTGTCCGGGCCGGTCGCGGAGACGATGGCGAGCCGGCTGCGCCGGTTCCGCGGGGCCGTGCCCGAGCTGATCGCCTCCAAGGTCGGGCCGGACGCGGCGATCCTCGGCGCGGCCGGTTCGGTGATCATGCGGATCATCGCGGACCCGGCCGCCTTCCTCGCCTCGGCCGCGCAGCCCGCCTGAACCCGTCACCGGCCGGGCCGCCGGCTCAACCGCGGACCAGCGTCTCCAGGTGGCGGCGGACGATCTCGCGGATGCGCTCGGGCGGCATGCGCTCGGGCGCGGTCACCGCGTGCAGGCAGAGCCCGTCGAACAACGCGTGCAGCCGGTCGGCCTCGAGGTCCGGGTCGGCGCCCGGGACGAGGTGACCGGCCTCGGCGAGCCGGCGCAGCGCGTCGCGGAACAGCTCGCTGAGGTGGCCGTCGGACTCGGCGTTGAGCTCCTCGTCCCCGGGTTCCTGGTCCTCGCGGCGGTGCTGTTCCGGCTCATCGGCGGCCCGATCGGCTGGCGCGAGCGCGTTACCCGGAGTGACTGTGCCTCCCGCCGCCTCCCGCCGTGCTCTTCCCGTCGCGGCCGCGCCGGGCCTGCGGGGCGGCCGGCACGGCCCACGGTGTGCCCGCGGCGGCCGGTGACGGCCCGGTGAAAACGATGGCGCGGGCACCTCCGCCGAAGGGGAGATGCCCGCGTCCCGGCAGTCCTGGGTGTGAATCACCGGCATGGCGTCGCGGACGCCACCCCGGCCCGTCCGCGCCGACGCCCCCGCTGACCGGCGGCGCGGTGATCACGGCGAGACAGGGGAGCGCCGCCCGGCCGGCGGGTCAGATCGCCGTCCCGCCTCCCCAGCCGGACGGATCCCGCCCCACACTGATCTGCTCCGCGAGGCGCCGCAGCTCGAGATCGTCGAGCCCGGGCACCCCGGGAAGCCGTTGCCGCAGCACCGCCATCACCTCCGGCACGGACCGTCCGGCATGCGCGGACGCGATCTCGTGCACGGTGCGGAACAGGTGTTCGGAGGCCTGGTAGTGGTCCTGCGGCTCAGAGAGGTTGGTCTCGGGCATGCCGCCACCGTACGACGTGCCACCGACACTTCGCCGCCGGACGCACCGATGCCGCCCCCGCGGTGGCCGCACCCGGCCACCGCCCCTCGGGGAGGGAGATCACCCAGGGGTCACGTGCGGGTCATGCCGGCGGCGTCGAGGGAGGTGCGCAGGATGCGCTCGGCCTCGGTCCACAGCACCGCCCCGCCGATCCCCGGCACCAGGTGCCGCCGCGCGCCCGGGATGCGGCCCGCGAGGGTCTCCCCGTTGTCCGGCGAGTGGCTCCGGTCCTGCTCGCCGTACCAGATGTCGACCGGCACATCGATCTTGCCGAGGTCGAACGGCCACCTGCCCATCGCCAGCACGGTGTCGCGCGCGTACCCGGCCGAGCCCTGCGCGAACCCCTCCTCCAGCGCACGCCGGTACGCCTCGGCGAAGGCCGGGTCCTCGTACACCCGGCGGTCGCACGGCGGGCTGCCCTCCATCACCATCGTCCACATCCGGTCGGCGTCGAACTCCGCGAAGACCCGCTCGGCCTCGGCCGGGTCCTTCGCCGTCAGCTCCACGAGGTTGCACAGGTGCTCCGGCAGCCGGTCGGCGAACTCGGGCAGCGCGACCTCGTCCGCACCCGACACGATCGCCACCGCCGACGCCACCCCGCCGACCGCGAGCGCCAGCGCGAACGGCGCCCCCTGCGAGTTCCCCACCACGATCGGCCGCCCTAGCCCGCGCACCGTGGCCAGGTGCCGGATGTCGGTCACGAAGTGGTGGAACGTTCTCCCCGGCAGTGGCGTGGAGACCCCTAGCCCCGGCCGGTCCACCGAGACGAGCCGTACCCGCAGCGCGTGTACGGCGTCCGCCCCGAAGCCGAGCCGGCGGCTCGTCGCGGCCCCGGAACAGAGCAGTACCGGCACTCCGTCCAGCGGTCCCCACTCCGCCCAGCCGAGCACCCGCCCGTCCGGCAACACGGTCTTTCCCATCCGCTCGGGTCCCACGATTCGTACAGCCATGCCGCTCATCCTGCTGTCCATGGAGAGGGCCCGCACGTAGTTTTCCCGGGCGCAGGGAAACGGCTCGGCTTCACGTCGCCGTGCAGCAGGAGCGTGCCGCCATGACCGGTGTACGAGGGCGAGTCCCACCCCGGCGGGTGATCCGCGTTCGCGGCGCTCGCCCCAAGGCGGTACGGCTGCACGGTCGCTCCTGCGAACCGCTCGGCGCCGACCCCGGCGACCGGGTGGTCGCGTCGGCTGGGCGCGTCGGCTGCGGCGCCGGCCGCGCCCTCGCCGAGCCGGTCGAGCGCGGGGTGACGGCGATCGGCCGTGACATCGACGAGGGCGTGATCACCGAGCGCGGAGGCCGGTACCCGGACTCGACCTCACAACACGCTGCCGCCGGTCGCGTCGACCACCGTGCCGGTCACCCAGCGGGCGTCCGGGGAGGCGAGGAACGCGACGACGTCGGCGACGTCGTCGGGGCGGCCCACCCGGCCGAGGGCGGCCAGCGACGCGGAGCGCTCCCAGGCCTCCGGGTCGGTGCGCAGCCAGCCTGCGTTGAGGTCGGTGTCGATGATGCCGGGGCGACCGAGTTGACGGTGATCCCCCGAGGGCCGAGCTGCTTGGCGAGGGTGCGGGTGAAGGTGTCGAGGGCGCCCTTCGTCGCCGCGTAGGCGATGATCTCCGGCATGGCGATGCGGGCTGCGCCGCTCGAGATGTTGATGACGCGGCCGCCGTCGCGGAGCCGTGCCAGGCCCTGCTGGACGATGAAGAACGGCGCCCGGACGTTCACCGCGAAGATCTCGTCGAAGTCCTGCTCGGTGAGCGTGGCCAGGTCGGGGCTGCGGCCGATCGCGGCGTTGTTGACGATGATGTCCACCCCGGTGTCCGGGGCGTGCTCGCGCACGCGCTCGTCGAACGCGGCCCAGAGCGCGTGCGCGTCGCCGTGCCGGCCGAGCTCCGCGTGGAGCGGGAACGCCCGGCCGCCCTCGGCGTGGATGCGCTCGACGACCTCGGCCGCCGCCTTCGCGTCGCGGGCGTAGGCGACGGCGACGAGGGCGCCGTCGCGGCCGAGCCGCTCGGCGATCGCCCGTCCGATGCCCCGGCTGCCGCCCGTGACCAGGGCGACCTTGCCCGCCAGTCGCCGTGTCGCCGTTCCGCTGCTCATGAGTTCCCCCATTTCTTGAGTGTTCGCTCAATAAAGAGAGCCTAACTCAATTTGTTGAGTGATCGCTCTACAATGGGGGTGTGGTGCGGACGGGTACGAGGCGCGGGCGGCCCCGGGGGTTCGACCGGGAGGCGGCCCTCGCCGAGGCGAGGCGGCTGTTCTGGGAGCGGGGCTACGAGGCGACCTCGGTCGGCGACCTCACCGCGGCGATGGGCATCCGGCCCGCCAGCCTGTACGCCGCCTTCGGCGACAAGCTGTCGCTGTTCAAGGAGGTGGTGCGCGACTATCAGCGCACGCCCGCCGGCGCCTTCATGGGTACGGCCCTGCGCGAGGAGCCGAGCGCCTACCGGGCCTTCTCCCGCATCCTGCACGAGGCGGCGAGGATCTACCCGGACTCCGCCCACCCTCCGGGGTGCCTCGTGATCAGCGCGGCGACCAACGTGAAGGACGCCGAGGCCGCCGCGTTCCTGCGCGAGCTGCGCGCCGCCAACATCGCCGCCTTCGAGGAACGGCTCCGCGCCGCCCGGAGGGACGGTGAGCTGCCGGCCGACGCCGATCCCCGTGCCCTCGCCGGCTACTTCGCCGCGGTCATCCAGGGGATGTCACAGCGCGCCCGCGACGGGGCCGGCACCGCCGAACTCACCGCCATCGCCGACCTCGCCCTCGCCGCCTGGCCGGGCCGTACCACCCGGTGACCGCCTCGTGGCCCGGCCGCCTGAATCGCGTCGCCGAGGATGTGACCGGCTCGGCCCGGCCGATCGCCTCCGGGCCGCTGAGCACGCCGCCATCGCCTTCGACCACATCCACCGGATCACCCTCGTACCGCCATGAGCGACCATTCCGACCCGCGAAGCCGGGCCCCGCGGCGCGGGTGCGGCCCGGACGTGCTGACCACCGGCCGGCTGATCCTGTGGCCGTGGCACGACCGCTACGCCGAGGACTTCGTCCGCCTGTCCGGCGACGAGCGGGTCATGCGCCTGGTCGGCTCGGGACCGTGGACCCGCGCCTACACCCTCGAACGCCACCGGCAGGCGCTACGGCAGTGGCGGTGCGAGGGCTTCGGCCTCCGCGCGATCCTCTACGAGGGCCGCTTCGCCGGCCTGGTGTCCCTCAGTCCCTGCCCCGATCCGGTCTTCCCGGCCCCGGCGCGCGAGATCGGCTGGTGGCTCGACCCCGAGTTCTGGGGCCGCGGCATCGCCACCGAGGCCGCGCTCGCCGTACGCGACGAGGCCTTCCGCCTCGCCACCGCCACCCTCGTCGCCCGCTGCCACCCGGACAACCGGCCGTCCAAGCGGATCATGGGCAAGCTCGGCATGACCTTCCACGGCACCGGCCTCGACCGGTACGGCGGGCCGTGCCGCATCTACGCCATGCCCCGGCCCGCGGGCGACGGGCCGCCTCCCGGGCGGTGAGGCCTGCCGCCGGGGTCAGCCGCAGGGAACCGCGGCGGTGACCATGCCCTCGGGCGGCATCGCCCGTCACCACGCTCCCGCAGCTGACGGATGGCGCACGAGCGCCGCGCCGCCACGGGGCTGCCCTGGGAATCGCAACCCGGGTCGTACCGCCCGAATGAGTAATTGCCGGGCGATGGCTACTCTGGCCTGATTTCGCTCGGTAGCGTACTCATGACTCCCGGATATGCGGGGAGAATTCCGGCCTCCCTCGCCGATGCCGAGACGGTGGCATTGCGGCGGAATTTCCTCCGACCCGTGTCCAGGGCACCCGGGATTGCGATATCCGACCCGCGCGGGACAGGCCGCGGATGTCGCGTGCGTGGTCGATCAGGGCCGATCCGGCCGCCGATACGGTCCCGATACTCGGTTGCGCGGGAGTCGCGATGAATCGGAAATCGCTTGCCCGATACCTCCGAACGGCGCTGCTGCCGGCGGTCGTCGTGGTGTCGGCGCTCGCCTGGCTCGGCGGCGATGGGCCGGTTCGGCAGGCGCCGTCGCAGCCCGGTACGCCCAGCCCGGCGGCCCAGGTGTCGCCGTCGACCACCCCGTTCCGCCTCACCAGAGGTTTCCCGCTCCCTCCCATCAGCCCTGCCCCCACGCCCACCGCCTCCGCGAGTTCACCACAGGCGACACCCGCTGAGGTTAAGGCGAAACCCCGGCGCCCACGCCCGCGGAAGGCGAAGAACGGCAGAAATCTTCGCGCGTGCCGGGACGGTTCCTGCGAGGTCGAGGTCCGGGCCGGAGACGTCATCCGATTCAGCGGCGCGGTCGCACGCAGAATTCCGTTGATCGGAATCGCGGAAGCCGGCCGGAACGGGCTCACCATCCAGACGTCCTCGGCGTTTCTCACGACCTACGGCGATGGCACGATGTATCTCAATGAGGCGATCGCCATATCCGTCGTTCACTCGAAAAAGAGGAGCACGATAATCAGGATCACCCGTATCCTCTGACCCGCCAGAGCCTGTCGTTCCCGCCGCGGTGGTGCCCCCATCCCCGCGATCGGGCTTCTCGCCCCCTCGCGCTGGGTCCTGCGTGGTCCGCTCCTCACGGCTTCATCGCTCGTCAGCCACGACCGAACTGGCCAAGCTCGATCGCCGCGTCCGAGGACGACCACTGCCGTGGCTGTGCCGTGCTGAATCACCGCACGAAACGACCTTCTGAACCTCACAGCGTTTCGTACGGCAGCAGCGAAACGGTGTCGCCGGTCCGGCCTAGATCAGAACTTGGCGCGAAAGCCCGCCGCTTCGGCGCGATGCGGGCGTCCTTCCATGACCCCGACCGCATAGTCGTCGTCGAGCCGACGGGTGAGCGGCGTGATTCCGAACTTCCGTATCACCGGACGCGCTGTCATCCATCAACTCGTTTCGACGCTGACAGCACGTGAATCAAAGACTTCTCACCTGTTTCCGCGGAGCAAGAGGTGGAACGCCTGACCTAGGCGACATAGTTGTCTGGCGACCGCATGGGTTTTTTGTTTCTGTGGCTCACTTAAGGTGATTGAGTTTATTGGTATCGCGGCTTATCTGCAATGACGCGTGGTTGTGGAGGGGGAAATGGCGCATCCCCGAAGTTGCGAGCAGGCGCGTCGACACAAGTGTCTCTGTTCCAACTGCGGCGGAGTGCTGCATGGCTGGCCATATAGCCTCGCGCTGGCGCGGTCCTCCGAAGTCGAACGTCAGCGAGAGCGAGACCGCGTAACCGCAGAATGGGTGACTGCTAGGCCCGCCAAGGGACGGCGAACCTCGACCCGGCGTAGCCGGGCGGCCGCCACCGACAGCGCCAGAGTCGATCTCGTCTACTGGTTGTCGAAGAACCCTTCGACCGTTAAGAACGTCCAGGAACTCGGCGACATTCTTACCGGCCCTGTGGTCGGCGAGCTCGACAAAGCGTTCCGTGTTAAGGAGCCCGATTTTCGAAAAAAGCTCACGAATCACTTCTGGTGCGATCTGCTCATCGCGTTCGCCGATGGCATGAAAAAGTGCTTCGGCGTGCTTGACCGAGTTCCTGATTATGTGGCCGACGTGATCATGTCGACTCGGGAGAGTGAAGAGCGATCTACGATACGTGACGCCATCGTGAGGCTTGCCGTGCGAACGGCCTGGGCGCCCGTCAGGGTGATGCTCCACACGGCCGGCCTCGAGGAGCTGCAGCGGACGTGCCGAATCCTTGCCGTGCTGATATGCCCGGCACCCGAGGATCATGCTGCCGTCCGGAACGGCGCGCTACTTCCGCTGGCAAAGGAAGGACTGCTAGAGGTCAGTAGGGAACGCCTCGAGCAGGTCTTCCCCGTCGACTGGGTTCGCCGGCTTCGGGAAGGCCTCGAGGGGGCCTGACCGAGCCCTCGAGCCGTCGGCCCCCGGCGACGCGGCTCCGCGGCCAGACCTCGGCGAGGCGGCAGCGCAGGGTATCCGTTCGGCGTCGGTCTTCCCCTCGTCCTGGGTGCCCCCAGGTCGGCGGTCCGTTCGCCGCGAGCGAGAACGTCCCGCGGAAACCGACTGCTCAACGACGTCAAAACCCTCCAGAGTGCTCTGGAGGGTTTTGGCTGAGCGCGGCCGAGAGGACTCGAACCCCTAACCTTCTGATCCGTAGTCAGATGCTCTATCCATTGAGCTACGGCCGCCTGTATAGACTTGTTGACCTGCGGCGTTGCCTTGGTCGAGACCTAGGCTAGCACGTCCGCCGATCGCAGTGAGAGCTTATTGCCTCCGCGGAGAGACGGCAAATCGACTGGTAGGGGCGGGAGCGCGGCGGTTCGCTCCCGTCGGGTGGAGCGGGTTAGGGGGCGGTGGCCGCGGGGGCATCTATCTCAGCACGTCATCGCTTGTGGTCGACGAGGCTGGAGTGATCTGCATGGAGCAGGAGATGGCCGGGCTGGCAGGGCTGCTGTACGAGCTCGGCCTGCTCAAGCGGTACAAGCGGACCGGCTGGCTGGTGGCGGGCGTGTCCAGTCCGGAGAGCGTGGCCGACCACAGCTTCCGGGCCGCGGTGATCGCGAGTGTGATCGCGTCGCTGGAGGGCGCCGACCCGGAGCGCGCGGCCTTCCTGAGCCTGTTCCATGACACCCAGGAGACACGGACGACCGACATCCCGTACCTCGGCAAGCGGTATCTGACCGCGCCGCCCAACCCCGAGGTCACGGCCGAGCAGGTGCGGGAGGTGCCCGAGCCGGTGGCGCGCATGATCCGGGACGCGGTCGGCGAGTACGAGGAGCGGACCAGCCTGGAGGCGATCTGCGCCCGGGACGCGGACAAGCTCGAGTGCCTGATCCAGGCGGTCGAGTACCGCGAGCAGGGCAACCAGAACGTGCAGCCGTGGATCGACAGCTCGCTCGCCGCGCTCACCACGACCACGGCGAAGCGGCTCGCCGACGAGATCCTGCGCACCGGCTCGCTGGACTGGGTGAAGCGCGTCCTCAACGGCGACCAGGGCCCCTGAGCCGTACGGCGCGGCGAAGGGCACGTCCCTGGCCCAAGTCCTGCGGCTCGGCGACGCGAGCCGCCGCGGGCCCCGCGAAAGCCTCAGAGGAACCTGGCCGGCGGGCGGACGAAGCCCGGGAACGCTTCCGGTCGTACGGCCGGGCGAGCGCCTGCCGTACGGCCCCCAGGGCGGCGATCGACGCGGTGGACGGCCGAGCGTGACCGTGCGGGCGGGGCGGCCGCCGTCGGCCGCTGTCGTACGGCACGGCCGGGCGCGAGGGCCGTCCACCCGGAGCCGTGGCCGGGCGTGGCCCGCGGCCTCCGTGGCCCTGCAGCGGTGCGCCCGCGCAGCCGTACGGCGACGGTGATGCTCGAGGGCCTGGGAACCGCCTGAGCCGGATACGGAACGCGAAGGCGAGAAGGCCGTACGGCGGACGGGGCGACCGGTCCGGCCGGGCGAGGGCGTGGGATGGGGGAACCTCGGGCGCGGGGATCGCCGGCGAGGGGCCCGGCCGGAGGGTCAGCCGGCGCTGGCGGTGAGGGTGCGCAGGGCGTGCTCGACGAGGGTGATCAGGACCTCCTTGGCGGAGGAGCGGCGGCGGACGTCGCAGTTGAGGACGGGGACGTCCGGGTCGAGGTCGAGCGCGATGCGCACGTTCTCCGGCTCGTGCACCTCGGCGCCGTCGAAGCAGTTGACGGCGACGATGAACGGGGTGCCGCGCTGCTCGAAGTAGTCGATCGCCGGGAAACAGTCGGTGAGCCGGCGGGTGTCGGCGAGCACCACCGCGCCGAGCGCGCCGTAGGCGAGCTCGTCCCACATGAACCAGAACCGGTGCTGGCCGGGGGTGCCGAACAGGTAGACCACCAGGCCGTCGCGGATGGTGATGCGGCCGAAGTCCATCGCGACCGTGGTGGTGGTCTTGTCGTCGACGCCCTCGGTGTCGTCAACGCCGATGCTCCGGTCGGAGAGCAGCTCTTCGGTGCGCAGCGGGCGGATCTCGCTGACCGAGCCGACCAGTGTCGTCTTTCCGACCCCGAAGCCTCCGGCGATGAGGATCTTCAGGGCCACCGGGTCGTCATAGGGCGCGGAGGCCATGGATCACTTCCTTGAGAATACGCTCGCTGGGCAGCGGCGAGACCTGAGCCGGCGGGCGGACCTCGATGAGGCCGTGGTCCTTCAGGTCTCCGAGGAGGACACGGACCACGCCGAGGGGGAGGTCGAGCTCGGATGCGACCTCGGCGACCGTCACCCCCTCCTCGGCGAGCTCCAGGATTCGACGCTGTTCAGGGCCGATGATGGCCTCGGGCGGCGCCGAGGCACCGGTCGGGACCACCACGGCGATGAGATCGAACTTATCGCCGGAGGACCTGGTACGACCGCGGATCAGGGCGAATGGTCGAACCACCGGCCCTGGGTCTTCGTCCAGCCACTCCGGCTTGCTCACGACTGCGTCCCCCGGGGATTGGTCGAGAGATGCTGTCCGACGCGCTTCACCAGCATCGCCATCTCGTACGCGATCTGGCCGACGTCGGCGTCGGCCTCGGCGAGTACGGCGAGGCAGGTGTTCTGCCCGGCCGCGGTCACGAACAGGAACGCCGACTCCATCTCGACGATGGTCTGGCGTACCTCGCCGCCGCCGAAGTGGCGACCGGCGCCGCGGGCGAGGCTCTGGAAGCCCGCCGCCACCGCGGACAGGTGCTCGGCGTCCTCGCGGCTGAGCCCTTGGGAGGAGCCGACCAGGAGCCCGTCGGTGGAGAGGATCACCGCTTGACGGACGGCGCCGACTCTACTGATCAGGTCGTCCAGCAGCCAGTTGAGTTCGCCGTTCGACGTCGCTTTGCCCGTCATTCCGTACCCTTCTCGGCAGTGATCTGGTTCGCCACATCGTGGTTGGGCTCCTGCTCGTCACGGGTTCGCTCCGAGTCGAGACGCCCCTTCCGCGCTCCCTGCTGGAAGGCGGAGAACAGTGCCCGCGCCTCGTCCGGCGAGCGTTCCGGCACGCGCTCCGGCGGCGGCGCGGACAGCGGTGTGGTCCGGTTGCGCAGCTGCGGGGCGAGGCTCGCCTGGCGGACCCGGCGCGGCAGCCCGCGATAGGTGCCGTTGGTGACCGGCTGCGGCGGCCTGCGAAGCGTCTGGGCGGACGGCCGGTCGGACTCCTCGGCCGGGTCGGGCCGGCCGTCCTGGCCGGAGCCGGCGGAGTCCGCCTGCGGCCGCTGCGCCGGCGCGTCGGCGCGCTGCGGCCCGCCCGGGACCACGGTGAGATCGGGCCGGGCCCGCCGGTCGCCCGGCTTGCGGCCGGACGCCTTGCCGTCCTCCTCGTCGAGGTTCCGCAGGGCGCTGGGCACCGGCTCGGTGCGCAGCGCGGCCGGGGTGAAGAACGGCGAGGTGTCTGTGGTGCGCTTCCGCTCGGCCTCCCCCTCGTCGCGCTGGGCGCGGCCGCCCTCGGCGCGGTCCCGGTCCGGGGCCTCCCCGGCGTCGTCCCGCCCGTTCGTGCGCTCCACGACGGTCGCCGTGACCGGCTTCGCGGGCGCCGAGTGCCGCGGCACGTGCGGCGTGGCCGTGGCGGCCGCCCGGCCCTCGATCGCGGCCGGCCCCTCGTCGGCGGCGAGCAGCGAGCGCGGGATGAGCACGATCGCGGTGGTGCCACCGTACGGCGAGGGCCGCAGCGTCACGTTCACGCCGTACCGGTTGGCGAGCTGGCCCACCACGAACAGGCCGAGGCGGTCGCTGTCGGCGAGGTCGAACTCGGGCGGGTTCGCCAGGTTCTGGTTGATCGCCGCGTACTCCTCGGCGGAGAGGCCGAGGCCGCGGTCCTCGATCTCGATGACGAAGCCGTTGGCGACCTCCTCGCCGCGGATCTGCACGGTGGTCTGCGGGGGCGAGAAGCTCGCGGCGTTGTCCACGAGCTCGGCGACCAGGTGGATGAGGTCGGCGGCGACGCTGCCGTTCACCGCGGTCTCGCCGACCGGGAAGACCTGGATGCGCTGGTAGTCCTCGATCTCGGCCACCGCCGCGCGGATCACGTCCACGATCGGCACCGGGCGGCGCCAGGCCCGGCCCGGGGTGTTGCCGGAGAGGATGATGAGGCTCTCCGCGTGGCGGCGCATGCGGGTGGTGAGGCTGTCGAGCCGGAAGAGGTCCTCGAGCGCGTCCGGCTCGGTGGTGCGGCGCTGCATCGAGTCGAGCAGCTGGAGCTGGCGGTTGAGCAGCGCCTGCTTGCGCCGGGCGAGGTTGACGAACATCTGCGCGATGCCCTTGCGCAGCTTCGCCTGGCCGACCGCGGCCTCCACGGCGGTGCGCTGCACCGAGGAGAACGCGTGGCTGACGTCGGCGACCTCGCGGGAGTCGCCCGCCTGGATCGGCGGCGCCTCGGCGGCCACGTCGACGTCCTCGCCGCGGCTGAGCCGTTCCACGACCCGCGGCAGCCGCCGGTCGGCGAGCTCGAGCGCGGAGTTGCGCAGCGTGGCCAGATCGCGCACGTGGCGGCGGGCGAACCGCACCGAGAAGGTGATCGAGGCGACGACCGCGAGCAGACCCACGCCACCGGCGATCGCGATGCGGAGCAGGATCGTGGTCGCGGCCTCCTTCGCCTTCTCGGCCATGATCTCGCCGGAGCCGATGTTCACCCGGTCGAGGGCGGCGGCGACCTGGTTCGCCGTGGACTTCCACTCGCCGGCCGCGGGCAGCCCGTCGCCCATGCCGCTCGCGTTCACGATCCGGTCCTCGAGCTCCTCGTACCGCCGGTACGCGGTGGACTCGAACACCTGCTCGTAGGGCCGGCGCAGCTCCGGCAGCAGGATCGGCGCGAACCGGTCGTACAGGTGGCGGCGGGTGGCGGCGAGGCGGGCGAACTCGGCGCGCTCCTCGGGGGTGATCCGGCCCTCGATGAGGGCGCCCTCGATCAAGGCCATCTGCCGGGACTGGAGCTCGCGGGCGTTCGCCATCGACTGCAGCGTCGCGGCCTGCCGGAAGACGGTGAGGTCCGGGACGGTGACGAGCTGGTCGTACACGCCGTTCAGCGAATCCATGATCCGGCTGTAGGCTTGCACGACCTCGAGACGATCGGAGGTGCCGTTGTCGACCGCGGCCCGGATCTGGTCGAGCCGGTCGAGCTCGCGGAGCATCGAGGTCACCGGGGCCGCCAGGGCGGGGCTCATCGCCCCGGTGGCCTCCTCGCTGTTCGCCGCCTTGGTGAACTCGGCGAGCGCGGCGTCGGTGCGCCCGCGCTGGGCGGTCAGCTCGGCGGAGGCGCGGCGCCCGCTGCTGACCAGGGATGCGGAGAGCGCGCGCTCGGACATGATCTGGACGCCGAGCTCGGTGCTGGTGACCCCGATCGTGTTGTAGAGGGTGTTGGCACGGAGCAGGGCGAGTCCGTCACCGACCGTGAGGTTCAGCACGAAGCCCCACAGCGCGCTGAGGGACAGCAGGGGCAGGAGCAGCAGCATAAAGACCTTGAACCGAATCGACCGGTTTTTCGAACGCATCAGCCGCTCCTCGGGTGCGGTAGTCCTGCCCGCATATATAGGGATAAATGCACCTCCGAAAGATCGAACAAAGGTTAGCACCGAAATGGTTGCAGCGTACGGGAGGACCCGATGATTTGTGTGATCACGGGGGCCGCCGGGGGCATCGGCGGGGCGGCCTCGGTGGAATTGGCCGCACGTGGTCACACGGTGGTTCTGGTCGGCCGTGACCGGGCGCGATTGGAGCGGGTGGCGGACCGTGTGACGGCCGTCTCAGGGTCCCGGCCCGACATTCTCACCTGCGACTACGCGTCGTTCGCCGAGGTCAGGAAGCTTGCCGCGGAGTTGCTCGCCCGCTACGAGCGGATCGACGTGCTCGCCCACAACGCGGGGGTGATGACGCCGCGGCGGCAGACCACCGTGGACGGGCACGAGCTGATCATGCAGGTGAACCACCTGTCGCCGTTCCTGCTCACCACGCTGCTGCTCGATCGGCTGCACGAGTCGGGGGCGAGGATCGTGACCACGGCGTCGATGGCGGCGCGGACCGGACGGATCGACCCGGAAGACCTCGACCGCAACCGCCGGTTCTGGAACGGCTGGCTGCAGTACGGCGACTCCAAGCAGGCGAATGTGCTTTTCACCACTCAGCTCGCCCGGCTCGGAAAGAACATTTACCCCACTTGCTTCCATCCGGGGATAATTAGGACAAAATTCGCATCTGACACGTTGTACATGCGCATGTTGCTGCTGATCCCCGGGCTCGCCCGCCCGCCGGAGGAGGGCGCGCGCGGGCTCGTCCACCTCGCCACCCACCCGGACGGCGTCAACCACCCCGGCCGCTACTTCGTCCGGGAGACTCCGGCCCGCGCCTCCGCCAACATGACCGACCCCGAGCTCGCGCGCCGCCTGTGGGAGGCGAGCCTCGCCGCCACCTCCGCCTAGCCGTACCGGCCTCGGGCGCCGGTACGGCACCGCGTTCGGCCCGGGCGTGCGCGCGGGCGGGGGTCACCGGCTGCGGGCGGGCTGGAGCTCGGCCACGGCGCGCACGGCGATCGCGATCGCCGCGTCCGCACCGCCCTCCGGCGCCCGGTCCGAGCCGGCGATCACGATGCGCCCGAACCGCCACTCGCCCTCGACCGGGTCGTCGTGCGGCGAGGCGAACGGCGGCTTGCCGCCGGGCAGCCCGTCGCCGAGCGGGACCCCGTGCGCCCAGCGGTTGATCGTGATGCCCTGGATGTCGCGCGCCGGGTCGAACCCCGCCGGGCCGAGCAGCCGGGCGAGCTGGTCGCGCACGGTGAACTCCAGGTGCTCGTACGGCACCTCGGCGAGCTCGCGCCGCCCGGCCACCGCGCCCTCGATCGGGTCGGCGTCCGGCTTCACGGCGAGCCGTACCAGGTGGACGGTGGTCGGCTCGCCGGGGTCGGCGGCCTGCCGTCCGCCGGCGTGCGGCAGCGCGGGCAGCCGGACGTCGGACCAGTAGGCGCCGGTGAACCGCACCCGGTCGATGCCCGCCGCGTGCCAGGCGCGCCAGTCGCGCACCTGCACCGTGGCGTAGAGCATGGGCGCGCGCACCGTGCGCAGCAGCGCGGAGCGGCGGTGCTGCGGCAGGTCCGGCACGAGGTACGGGATCATCGCGTGCCAGCAGGCGAGGATCACCGCCCCGGCCCGGACGGTGCGCACGTGCTCGCCGTCGAAGTAGCCGACCGTCGCCGACGTCGCGGTCTCGGCCGGGCCGTCGTTGCGGACGAGCACGACCGGGCTCGACAGCCGCACCCGCACCCGGTTGGCCGGCAGGTCGAGCCGGTCGTAGTCGAGCCGGTCGGGTACGGCGCCGTCGTCCGGACCCTCGCCGGCCCCGGGGATCATGCGGCCGACCAGCGCGCGGATCAGGCCGTGGTTGCCGTCCGGGAAGAGCTGGACGAGGGAGCGGGCGGCGGGGCGCGGGATGCCGAGCCCGGCGAGGCCAGGGAAGGTGTGCTCGTCGGCGAGCGCGTACGCGTCGAGCGCGCTGATCATGTCGCTGGTGCGGCACCGGTCGTGCACCGGCATCGTGTGGCAGAAGCGCACCACCTCGGGATGGGCCCGGCAGATCTCGCGGAGGAAGCCGGAGTAGCTGATGCGGGCGAGCCGGGCCCGCTTCTCCGCCGTGCCCGCCTGCGGCCACCAGTCCGGCGGGTCCCGGAACAGGGCCGCCAGCTCGCCCTTGGCGGCGTCGGCGAGCGGCAGCTCGTCGACCCACCCGGGCCGGAAGACCACGAGCCGGTCGGTGCCGAAGCTCTCCCGGTCGCAGAACACCGCCGGGCCCATGCCCAGCGCCCGGTACGGCTCCCGCCCGGCCCAGCCGGAGACGGGCGCGGCGTCCGCCGCGCCGCCGGCGGCGGTGTCGAGCCCGGCGTCGAGCCCGGCGCCGAGCTCGATGCCGAGCTCCGCGAGCAGCTCGGCCGTCTCGGGCGTGGGCGAGGAGGGCAGCGAGGGCGGCCCGCCGTACCCGACGAGCGGGTGGCCGGCCGTCCGGAACTCGTTGCGGCGGCTGCGGCCGCCGATGTCGTCGTGGTTGTCGAGCACGAGGATGCGGGCCTCGGGATCCTCCCGCCACCACCGGTAGGCCGCGGCGATGCCGCTCACCCCGGCGCCCACCACCACCAGGTCGTACTCCTCCCCGGTGGCCGTGGGCGTGCCGGCCCGTTCCCAGAACCGCCGGTCGCGCAGCGCGTGCGGCACCGCCATCGCGTCCGCGGTGTCCCCCTGCAGTCCCTGCCACTCCGGCGGCCGGCCGTGGCCGAGCTCCTCGGCCGCGTCCACCGCCACGTCGTCCGCGCGCCGGTCGGCGTCCGGGCGCGGCACCAGGGTCGTCGCCGTCGACAGGGCGACGCCGTCCAGGAAATCCCTGCGGCTTATCGGGCGATCCATGCCAAGCGAAGAATCCACCATATAGGCGATAATCGCCGCGATATGGATCACAAACTCCGCGGCGCACCGTCACATGGGCGATTCTCTGAAACTTTCTTGACGGCATTCTTAACGAGTTGTCCGCGGCAATATTCGGGCAATACCGCGGCACGCGGCGGTGATGGGCCGCCGGGCCGCGCGCCCGCCGTGTCCGGCGGCTTCTCCGCCGGTCACGCGATCATCCGCCGGTCGCGCGGCGGAAACCGCCGCCCGGTTCGGGGCGGGGTGGGAAAGCGGACACCGCGGGACCGTCCGGTCGGCCGATATGATTCCGGTTGAGTCGCGAACAGGAGCTGTCATGGCCACCACAGTGGACCGGTGCTGCGCTCCCATCACGAGCGCGCCCCTGTCGCAGGCCGACGCCGCCGAACTCGCGGTGCCGCTCAAGGCCGTCGCCGACCCGGTGCGGCTGCGCCTGCTGTCGATGATCGCCTCCGCGGCGGAGGGCGAGGTGTGCGTCTGCGACCTCGCCGGAGCGTTCGACCTCACCGCCCCGACGATCTCGCACCACCTCAAGGTGCTGCGCACCGCCGGGCTGATCGACTGCGAGCGGCGCGGCACCTGGGTCTACTACCGCGTGGTCCCGGAGACCGTGGCGCGGCTCGGCGCCCTGTTCGCCCCGTTTGCCCGGCCCGCCTCCGCCGAGGCCGAGCCGGCCGAGCCCGAGCCGGAACGCGCCCCCGTGGCCTGACGCCCGCCGTCACGGCAAGTCGGGCGGACCCTCGGCCACGCCGGGCACGTACCAGGCGGCGAGCGCCCGCTGCGCCGTGTGGTACGGGCGGTCGCGGCGGCCGAGCGCGCGGGAGAGCGCGAGGGCCGCGGTGTGCACCGCGGGCGCGATCCGCTCCACCCGCGTCCGGGTGGACCGGCCGGACGCCGACAGCGCCCCCAGCACCTCGCCGTCCCGCCCCAGCACCGGCGCGGCCGCGCACACGATCCCCGGCGCCGACTCCTCCCGGTCGCAGGCGACGCCCTCCCGCCGGATCCGGGCGAGCTCCCGCAGCAGCGTCGCCGGCGCGGCGACCGCGCGCCCGCTCACCCGGGGCAGGCCGTTCTCCAGCACCCGCTGCACCACCTCCGGCGGGGAGAACGCGAGGATCGCCTTACCGGCCCCGGTGGCGTGCGCGGGCAGCCGTCCGCCCACCCGCGACGGCACGTCCGGCCCGCCGGGCGCGTGCAGGATCTCCACGTCCACCACCTCGGTGCCCTCCAGCACGGCGAGGTGGATCGTCTGCCGGGTCGCCTCCCACAGGTCCGCCATGTACGGCAGGGCCGCGTCCCGCAGCACCCGCCGCCGGGGCACCCGCTGGCCGATCTCGAACAGCCGCAGGCCGAGCCGCGCCTCCTGGCCGCTCCGTTCCAGCAGGCCCTCGTCGGCGAGCGCGTGCATGATCCGGTGCACCGTCGACTTCGGCAGCCCGGTACGGCGGGCCAGCTCGGACGGGCCCAGCACGTCGTCCTCGGGCCGGAACGCGGACAGGACCCGGACGACCCGGTGCAGGTAGGAGTCGCTGCTCATGGCGGAGGACACGCCTCACTTTATTCGGCCCGCCTCGGCGGAACGCGGAGCCGCCCCCGTCGGGCAGGACGCGCCGCCCACCGGGCGTACGGACGGTTGTCCGCCGCCGGTCAGGCCGGCACGGTGGCGAGTTTGCGGAGGTCGCGGCCCTCCTCGGCGAGGGCGTCGACGTCGACGCGGGTGCGCCTGGCGATGAGGCGCATGGCGGCGCGGATCTCGCGGGGGCGGTTGAGGCCGAGGGCGCCGTGGAGGACGCCGTCGCGGTGGTAGAAGGCGCAGAACGAGGTGGAGTCGGGGTCGCCGCGGTAGACGACCTCGTGGCCGGGGGAGATGTGCCCGGCCAGCTGCAGGCGGAGGTCGAACTGGTCGGACCAGAACCAGGGGACCTCGGCGTACGGCTCGGCGGCCCCCGTCATCGAGCGGCCCGCGGCGATGCCCTGGTTCTGCGCGTTCTGCCAGTTCTCGAGCCGGACGCGGCGGCCGAGGTAGGGGTTGGGGGCGTTCGCCACGTCGCCCGCGGCGTACACGTTCTCGAGCGAGGTGCGGCAGTGCTCGTCGACGAGGATGCCGTCGCCGGTGGCGATGCCGGCCTCGGCGGCGACCGCGAGGTCGGGCTCGATGCCGATGCCGACGATGACGCAGGAGGTCTCGATGCGGGTGCCGTCGGTGGCCACGACCGCGCGGACCCGGTCGTCGCCCTCGATGCGGTCGACGCCGACGCCGAGGCGCAGGTCGACGCCGCGTTCGCGGTGGTAGCGGGCGTAGCGGGCGCCCATCTCGGCGCCGAGCACGCGGCGGAGCGGGACGTCGGCGATCTCGAGCACGGTCACCCGGCAGCCGGCCTGGCGGGCGCAGGCCGCCACCTCGGCGCCGATGAAGCCCGCGCCGACCACCACGATCGGGGCGTCGGGCACCAGGTGGGGGCGGACGGCGAGGGCGTCGGCGAGCGTGCGGAAGTGGTACACGCCGTCGAGGTCCGCGCCGGGTACGGCGAGGCGGCGGGGGCGGCCGCCGGTGGCGAACAGCACCTTGTCGACCCGCAGCGAGCCGGTGGTGCCGGTGGCCTCGGCGAGGAGGAGCCGGCGTTCGGCGGGGAGCAGGCGGGTCACCCGGGTGCCGAGGAGGAGCTCCACGTCGTCGGCGGCCCACTCCTCGGCGGAGCGCAGCAGGGTCCGCTCGGGCGGCATCGCGCCGGTCAGCACCTCTTTCGACAGCGGCGGGCGGTCGTACGGCAGGTCGGGCTCCGCGCCGATGAGCACGATGCGCCCGCCGAAGCCCGCCCCGCGCAGGGCCTCGGCGGCCCGCGCGCCCGCGAGCCCGGCGCCCACGATCGCGTACGTCTCCCGCTCGCTCACGTCGCCTCCGTTTCGCCTGGTTTCGGACCGGCCTTTATGGCGGCAAACACCGCCGGTGGCCCGGTCCTTCCTCGGCGCCGTCGTCGATCACCAGGGTGATCCGCCCGGCGTCGCGCCGCCGGGCGGCGCCGTACCGGATGAGAAGCGTACGGGCGGCCTGTGGGCGGGGCGGCGGGAGGTCGGCCGCGGCCCGCCTCCGGTGGGGCGCGCATGCGGCACGGAGGCGGCATGAGAGCGGCATCGGTGCCGCATCGTCCCTGGCCACCTCGGGACCGCGGCAGGGGCCGGTGCGCCGGGCGGTGCGGGCCGCCGTCGCGGCGAACTATTTTGACTTGACTGTAAAGTCAAGTAGTGTGGGCGGGGAGCGAGGCGGGCGACGGAAGGAGCGGCGTATGACCACGGCCTCGAACGCGGAGACCCGGCCGCCCGCCGATCGCCGGCGTCGGCGCAGGACGGATTCCGAGGAGCGGATCCTCGCCGCGGCGAAGGAGCTGTTCCTGGCGGACCGCTACGACGGGGTGAACCTGGAACGCGTCGCCGAGCGTGCGGGGGTGTCCCGGCAGACGGTCTACAACCGGTTCGGGTCGAAGGAGGCCGTGTTCCGGGAGATGGTCCGTTACCACTGGTCGGCCTTCCCCGGGCCGGGCCACCTCGTCCGGTCCGGCGAGGACGCCGCGGCGACCGCCGAGGAGGTCCTGCGCGCGTTCGCCCGGGCGCTGCAGCGGTTCGCCGCCGAGACGGACCAGATCCGGTTCGCCCGGCTCGTCGTCGCCGAGTCCGCCCGGCGGCCGTGGATCGCCGACGAGTTCTACCGCCTGGGCAAGGGCCCGATCCTCGACGCCTTCGTCAGCCGCCTGGACGCCCTGGTCGAACGCGGCCTGCTGGACTGTCCCGACACCCGGCTGGCGGCCCGCCAGTTCATGGGCCTGGTGCAGGAGTTCCTGGTCTGGCCGCGGGTAATGGCGTTCACCGAGGAGATCGCCGCCCAGCCCGAGGCGGACGTGGTGATCGAGGAGGCGATCCGCGTCTTCCTCGCCCGCTACGCGCCCGATGCCACCACCGCCCGGCCCTGACCACGACTCACCACGCCCTGCCGTACCAGCAACGGAGAACCACCATGCCCGAACCCACCCTCATGCTCGGCGACGTCGAGATCACCCGGGTCGTCGAATGGGCCGGGGACTTCAGCACGGTCGGCGCGATCATCCCCGGCGCCGACGCCGAGACCTGGCGCGCCAACGAGGACTGGCTGGCGCCCCGCTTCTGGAACCCGGCCGACGACGCGTACCGGTGCCACGTGCAGACCTGGGTGCTGCGCAGCGAGGGGCGGACCATCCTCGTCGACACCGGGGTGGGGAACGACCGCGACCGGCCGCAGGTGCCCGCCTTCGCCCACCTGCACACCGACTTCCTCGACCGGCTGCGCGCGGCCGGGGTCGAGCCGGAGGATGTGGACATCGTCGTCAACACCCACATCCACTACGACCACGTCGGCTGGAACACCCGCAGGCAGGACGGCGAGTGGGTGCCGACGTTCCCCCGCGCCACGTACCTCATCCCGCGCGCGGACAACCTGTACTTCGACCCGGCCACCGCGCGCCGCAGCCGCCCGCCGCGCGACGAGAACGAGCGGGCCCGGTGGGAGGGCGGCAGGCTGGTCTTCGAGGACAGCGTCGCCCCCGTCCACCGGGCGGGCCGGGTGGTGCTGTGGGAGGACAGCCACCGCATCGACGGCAACCTGCTGCTCGAGGCGGCGCCCGGGCACACCCCGGGCTCGTCGGTGCTCACGCTCCGCTCGGGCACGGACCGGGCCGTGTTCGTCGGCGACCTGCTGCACAGCCCGGTCCAGCTCCTCAACCCGGCGTGGAACAGCCGCTTCGACGACGACCTCGAGCTCGCGGCCCGCACCCGGGAGCGCTACCTGTCCCGTGCGGCCGACCTGGGCGAGCTGGTGATCCCGGCCCACTGGCCCGGGCCCGGCGCGGCCGAGGTGCGGCGCGCGGGCGGCGCGTTCGCCGTACGGGCGTGGGCGCCCTTCGGCGGGCAGTCGTCCGGCGGCCCCCAGGGCGGCTGACGGCACGCGCCTCCCGGACGCCGCGGGTACGGCCGGCGGGCATGAAGAAGCGCCCCCGGCGGGTGCCGGGGGCGCGTGGGGTCGGGAGATCCGCGCGTGTGGCGCCGGTCGTGGACGAGGCGGGAGCCGGGCCGCTCCCGCGGAGGGTCAGACGCGCACCTCCTGGCGGAGGAAGGCGACGTAGGCGATCGCGAACATCACCGCGCACAGCGCGACGAGCGCGGTGATCTGCGGCCAGACGAGCAGGAGGCTCTCGCCCAGCGGCAGCCGGCTCGGCACGGCGCGGTAGGCCTGCTCGGGCAGGATCACGCCGAGGGTGCGCAGCTCGGGGGTGAGCAGGGCCGCGGTGACCTCCTCGTAGAGGAAGGCGGGGGAGAGGCGGCCGAGCGCCTGCTGCATCTCGGCGTTGGCGATCGTGCCGGGGGTGGTGAACACGCCCGCGATCATCTGCACGAGAAGGCCCGCGAGCAGGGAGAAGACGAGCCAGGCGCCGATCGCGGTGAGCGCCGCGGTGGCGGCCCGGTGCAGCAGGATCGACAACATCAGGGCGAAGGCGAGCCACACCCCGATGTAGACGCAGGACACCACCAGGTACACGATCAGCCGCGCCACCTGGTCCGGCGACGGCACGATGCCGAGCCGTACGATGCCGATCGCGCCGACCAGCACCATGAGCGCGGTGAGCAGCATGCCGATCACCGCGAGACCGGCGACGAACTTGCCGTTCACCACGTCGTCGCGGTGGATGGGCTGGGCGAGCAGCCGCGGCAGGGTGCGCTGGGACCGCTCCGAGCTCACCGCGTCGAAGCCGAACGCGATGCCGAGCAGTGGCCCGATCAGGGCCACGAAGTTGACGAACGCGAACGGCGTGTTCTCGATCGCCAGGGTGAACAGGTTGAGGAACAGCGAGGGCTGGTCGGTGGCGGCCTGCGCCACGTCACGGATCCGCCCGCCGGCCGCGTAGACCGCCGCCACGCCCGAGATGGTGAGCAGCCCGGCCACCACGAGGAGGCGTGCCGAGTGCAGGTGGTCGGCGATCTCCTTGCGCGCCACCATGCGCCACCCCGGCGGAGGGGCGACCACCTCAGTTGACTTGCTCATGGAAGTACCGGTGGTAGATCTCGTCCAGATGACTGCTGCGCTGCCGCAGGTGCAGCAGCGTGTGCCCGGCGCCGACGAGGGTCTCGGCGATCTTCCCGCGGACGTCGGCGGTGCACACCGCCACGATCAGATCGCCCTCGCGGTCCACCTGCTGTACCGAGTCGAGCTTCGCGATGCGCCGGGCCGCCAGGTCGACGTCGTCGGCGACCGCGATCTCGGTGACGGTACGGCCCTGCGCGAGCCGCTGGGCGAGCTCCTCGACCGAGCCGACCGCGACGAGCCGCCCGCGCACGAAGATGCCGACCCGATCGCACACCTCCTGCACCTGGTAGAGCAGGTGGGAGGAGAGCAGGACGGTCATGCCCCGCTCGTCGCACAACCGGCGGATCAGGTTGAGCACGAGCTTGACGCCCTCGGGGTCGATGGCGATCGTCGGCTCGTCGAGGATCATCACCTGCGGGTTCTTCACCAGCGCGTCGGCGATGCCGAGCCGCTGCAGCATGCCTCGCGAGTAGCCGCCGGCCCGCCGGTCGGCCGCCTCGGTGAGGCCGACCTGCTCGAGCGCGTCCGCGATGCGGTCCTCGGCGTCCTTCAGCCCGTTGAGCCGCGCGGTGTAGCGCAGGTTCTCCCGGCCGGTCATCGACGGGTAGAAGCCCACCGAGTCCGGGACGTACCCGACCCGCTGCTTGATCTTGATCGCGTCCTTGGCCGGGTTCATCCCGAGCACGCGCACGCTGCCCGAGGTCGGCTCGATGAGGCCGAGCAGGGTGAGGATCGTCGTGGTCTTGCCCGCGCCGTTCGGCCCGAGCAGCCCGAACACCTCGCCCTTGCGCACCCGCAGGTCGAGCCGGTCCACCGCGGTCACGTCGCCGTACCGCTTGGTCAGCCGGTCGATCCTGATGACGTTGTCGGGAAGGTCGACGACCTCGGTTGTCGCGGTGCCTTTGGCTTCCGTGCTCTTGGAGACGTTGGCGACGCTGTCGTCCATACCCGCCTCGCCCGGGTCAGCGACGTCCGTAGACGCGGAACACCTGCCACAGTCCGGCGGCCACGGCGGCGATCAGCAGGATGCCGAGCAGGCCCCACCACTTGGAGGTCTCCACGGTGTAGCGGATGTCGGTGGTGGCGGTCTGCCCGTCGCTCTCCGCGCGCAGGGTGACCATGTAGTCGCCGGCGACGGCGTCACCCGACGGGGTGATGATCGCGGTGGCCTCGACCTGCTTCTGCGGCTCGACGTTCACGGTCTCCGGCTCGAAGGTGACCTCCCAGCCGGACGGCGGCGAGCTGGACAGCTTCACGCCGTTGACCGGGGCCGTGCCCTTGTTGGTGATCACGATCGGGATGCGGGTGCGGTCGCCGGAGGTGCCGGAGGCGTTGAGCCGCTCGTCCTTGGTGGTGAGCTCCACCTCGCCGGTGCCGCTGATCTCGGCGGCGAGGTCGATCGCGGCGTTCTGCCCGCCACCGCTCACGCCGAGGCGGATCGGGTAGGCGCCGGCGGTGACGTTGTCCGGCGGGTCGGCGGTGACGCTGATCGTCTCGGTGGCGCCGCCGTCCACGGTCACCGTGGTGGCCTGCGACTGCGCCGACGGGTTCGCGGAGACGTTCCAGCCCGCCGGGCCCTGCACCTGCAGCGCGTAGGTGGTCTTCTTCGCGGTGCCGTTGCGCAGCGTGACGCTGTAGTTGAAGGTGTCGGTCGGCTTACCGGTGAGCTTGGCGAACTCCGCCTCGAGGCCGATCGAACCGGAGCCGCCGCCGCGCACCGAGAGGGTGAGCGGCAGCTGTGCGCGCTGACCGCCGGGCCCCTTGGCCGTGACCGTGACCTTGTTCTTGCCCTTGGCGTCCGCGGGCACGTTGACGTCGAGGGTCACCTCGGTGCTGCCCGCGTGCACGCTCGACACGACGAAGCCGCCGCCGCGCAGCGAGGTACGCCAGCCCTTCGGCGCGTCGACGTCGAGCTCGACCCGCCCGGACGGGGAGGCCTTCACCTTCAGGTCGAGCGACACCTGGGAGCCGGGCTCGACCACGACGGACGGGTAGGGCGTGGTGAGCGTGATGGAGGCCGTGGACCGGCCATATGCGGGCGAGGCTGCGGCGGCGACACCGAGAACGGCCGCCAAAACGCCCGCGCACAGGGAGCGGATCAGCGACTTCATCACAGCCGTTCCTGAGAGTCGGATGTCGATACTTGGCACTAAGGTCGCAGGGAACTTATAGGTCCAGGTATAAAATCTTTGCAAGATCGTTTCTAAACCGGTTATCCGACGGTCATCTGGGCGTGACTTGGCGTGGCGCTGGGGTGTCAGCTCCCCGGTGAGGAGGAGGGTGTGATGCCGGAGCTGCCGTTCGACGACGAGCATGCGCCGCTGTACTCGCTGGGCCAGGTCGCCGAAATGCTGCAGGTGCGGCACGCGTACCTGCGGCGCCTCGACCAGTACCGGATCGTCACGCCGCGCCGTTCCGCCGGGGGGCAACGCCGCTACTCCCGCCACGACATCATGATCGTCCAACATGTGACGCGGCTCGCCGGCGAGGGCATGACGCTCAACTCGATCCGCCGCATCCTCGAGCTCGAACGGCAGATCGCCGAGGTCAAGGAGGAGCTGCGCCGCGTCCGGGACCGCATCGCCGAGCTGGAGGAGTGACGCCACACGTCCGGGGTGGGCGGGGAACCGGTTCGACGATCGCGATCGCGGCACGGCGGCGGGCGCGCGGGCCGTACGGCACGGCCGGCGCCACCGGGGAGCTTGGAAAGCGCGCGGAGACGGTCCGCGGGGGCGAAGACCGGCACGATCCCAACAGCCCTCGGAAACTGGATCATCACCGTCGGCCGACGTCGCCGTCAGAATGATCGCGGCAGCCGAAAACCGCGCTTTTCTTTATTATAAGGACGTTTAAATAAACTCATCATTATGAGCGAAACCAGGCTCACGGATCCGAGGCCCGTGCCGGGCGGTACCCGCGGCCGGGTGCTCGACGTGCTGCGTGCCACGGACGGCCCGCTCGGCGTGCAGGACGTCGCGGCGGCGCTGGGGCTGCACCCGAACACCGCCCGCTACCACCTCGACGCCCTCGTCGGCCTCGGCCTCGCCACCCGCGAGCCTGGGGAGCGCGGCCAGGCGGGCCGCCCGCGCATGATCTACCGGGCCGCCGGGGCGGCCACCGGGCGGCGCAGCTACCGGCTGCTCGCCGAGATGCTCACCGGCCTCGTCGCCACCCGCCTGCCGGACGCCGAGCAGGCCGCGCTCGAGGCCGGGCGCACCTGGGGCCGGTACCTGGGCGACGCGCCCGCGCCCTGGCAGGAGGCCGACGCCGCGGAGGCGGTGCGGCGGCTGGTCGCGGTGCTCGACGACGCGGGCTTCGAGCCGGAGGTGGTGCCGCCGCCGAACGGCACGGCGAACGGCGCGCCGCGGGCCGCCGCGGCCGCGGACACCGCCGGGTACGGCACGGCCCCGCAGGCGGGCGGCGGGACGGTGATCCGGCTGCGGCACTGCCCGTTCCGCGAGGTCGCCGAGCGGCACCGGGACGTGGTGTGCGCGCTGCACCTCGGCATGATGCAGGGCGTGCTGGCGGAGGCCCGCGCCCCGGTGACGGCCGAGCGGCTGGTGCCGTTCGCCGAGCCCTCGGTCTGCGTCACCCACCTGGCCGCGGCGGACGGCCCCGCCCCGGGCGCGGCCGGGTGAACCGGCTACCGGCCGGACACCTGGAAGAAGCCGTGCGCGCCGGACTCGGCGTGCCGCATGTCGTGGTCGACGAACGGGTAGCGGCCGGGCTCGGGGAAGACGGTCTCGACGAAGCCGCCCTGGGCCGGGGCGAGGTCGAGGGCCTGGGCGCCGCCGGGGTCGTCCGGGCGCAGCAGGTAGGCGCCCTCCTTATACACGGTGTCGAACCGCGTGCCGACGATGTGGAACGCGGTGCCGGAGGCCGGGCCCGCGGCGACCACCCAGACGCGGACCCGCTCGCCCGCGCGGGCGGCGAGCGGCGCGTGGTCGTACTGGGCGGCGGTGCCGTTGAACATCCACCCGTCGGGGCGGCCGTCGCGCATCTTCGCCACCTGGGCCGGGTCGCCGGGCGTGCCGAGGTAGAGCTCGCCCTGCACCAGCACGTACTCGCGGTCGACCGGCCGCAGGTCCGGCGGGTCGATGATCACCGCGCCGTACATGCCGTTCGCGATGTGCTGGAGCATCGGCATCGTCGAGCAGTGGTAGAGCCAGGCGCCCGCGCGGTCCGCCGTGAACCGGTAGGTGAGGCGCTCGCCCGGCTCGATCGTGCGCATCGGCCGGTCGGGGGCGAGGGACCCGGCGTGGAAGTCGATGCCGTGGCCGATCGTGCCGTCGTTGACGAAGGTCACGGTGAACACGTCGCCGACCTTGCCGCGCAGCACCGGGCCGGGCACGGTGCCGCCGAAGGTCCACATGCGCTGCCGCACGCCCGGGGCGACCTCGAGCTCCTTCTCCACGACGTGGATCTCCACCTTGTGCTCGGTGCCGCCGGGCGCGGGGCGCAGCGTCGCGTCGTACGGCGTAAAGCCGGGGCCGGGCGGGGCCGCGAGGTTGAGCGGGCCCTGCTCGGCGGCGTGCGCGGCATGGCCGGGTGAGGGCCGCCGGGCCGCCTCGGCCGCGGAGCCGGTCACCTCGATGCGGAGGGTCATGCCCGCGGCGCGGTGGCCGGCGACCGTGCACCAGCCGTCGATCGGGCCGGTCAGCGGGGGCAGGGTGAGCGTGGCCGACTCGCCGGGGCGCAGCATCGGGGTCTGCTCGCCGGTGGCCAGCCGCAGGTCGTGGCGCTGGCCGTCGGCGTTCGTCACCCGCAGTACGAGCCGGGTGCCGGCCGGGGCCTCGATCACGCCGGGGACCACGCGCATGCCGACGAGGGTGACGTCCACGGTCTGGGTGCCGCCCGCCACGGTGCGGGCGTGCGGCTCGGTCACGGTGGTCACCGCGGCGGCGACCGCGACCAGGGTGGCGAGCACGCCGACCGCGATCCCACCGGTCGCCGGGGCGATCCGCACGCCGCGCGAGCGCAGCACCGCGGCGACCGCGAGCGGCACGAACGCGGCGAGCGCGGCCACCGCCGTGCCGAGGCCGACCGCCGGGGCCGGGCCGGGCAGCGGGAGCACGGCCGCGGCGAGGCCCAGGTTGATCAGCGTGAGCCGGGTGCGCCAGAACCGCTCGAGCAGGGCGGCGTTGCGCTTGAGCGCGGCCGGGCCGCCGCCGAGCACGACCGGGAGCAGGAAGGTGAGCGCGCCGATCAGCGTCTGGCCGGCGAACCCGGCGAGCACCGGCGGCAGCGCCGCCTCGATCGCCGCGGCCACCCGCTCCGGCGGCCGGGTGGCGACCACGGCGAGGTCGGCGACGATCGCCAGCACGAACCAGGCGGTGCCCGCGGCGAGCAGGAACGCGGCCGCGCCGTGCGGCGGGCGGCGCCGGGCGGTGCGCAGGAACGGCACGAGCGCGAGCGCCGCGGCGGCCAAGTACAGCAGCAGGCCCGGCGCGGCGGCCCACCGCGCCCCGGCGAGCAGCCCGCCTGCCGCGAGGGCGAGCCCGGGTACGGCGAGCCGTACCGACAGCCGGGCGATCCGGCCCACCCCGTCGAGCACCTGGGTACGCAGCACGGTCGGCCAGAGCGTGAACAGCGTGCCGAGCACCGCGAGCCCGACCCAGCCGAGCAGGTTGACGTGCGCGTGCGCGGCGATCAGGCGCTCCTCCGCCGGGCCGGTCACCGCCCCGGAGAGCAGGACGCCGCCGAGCGTGCCGCCGGTGGCGAGCGCGGCCCCGGCCCACGCGTACCAGGTCACCACGTGCGAGAACCGGCCCGCGAGCGCGCGCCGTGCCCGTACGGCGAGCACCGCCGTGTGCGCGGCCACCACGGCGACCACCACGGCCGCCCCGGCCACGCCCACCGCGGCCGGGCCGGTCGACGCGCCGGTGAGCACCGCGACGACCCCGGCGTTGAGCGCGACCAGCCGCCCGGCCCGCCACCGGGCGGGCGGCTCGGCGAGCCGGAGCAGCGTGACCGCGAAGTGCTCGCTCCACGTCGTGATCGCGTTGGTGACCGCGCCGAGCAGGAACAGGTGCAGCGCCGACCAGCGCGGCGCGGGCAGCACGCCCTGCGCGGCGGCGGCGAGCGCGGCGAGCGCCAGCCAGACCAGCACCACCGCGTTCGCGATCGCGTGCCACCGCGCCCGCCCCTGTCGCGGCGGGGGCGGCTCGGGGCGGCGGCCGGGCGGCCCGATGCGGATCTCCACCGAGGTCATGACGGCTCCCCCGTACCGGAACGACGGGCGCGGACCGCGGCGGCGGCCGCGCAGCAGGCGAAGGCGACCAGCGCCACCTCGCCGAGCACCCCGCCCGCGGCCCGCGCCGGCTCGAACCCGGCGAGGTCACCGGCCACCCGGGCCGCCAACGCGAGGTGGAGCAGCGCGAGCGGGCCGTACATCGCCGGGCGGTACGGCAGGCGCACCCGCAGCACCGCGGGGAGGATCACCGGCGCGTGCCCGAACACCATCGACATCACGAAGCCGAGGAACACCGCGTGCAGCGCCGCGTCGTACAGCCCGCCGTCGGGCCGCCCGGCGACCGCCCACAGCAGCCCGCCCACCGCGAGCCAGGCGTACCCGCCGAGCAGGCAGACCGCACTGAACCGGGTAAGCCCGGCCGCGCGCACGGTACGGCGGGCCACGTCGTGCACGCCGAGCCAGGCGGCCAGCGCGAGCATGCCCACCCCGGTGATCCGCCACCCCGCGCTCGGCAGCGGGACCGCGGTGAGCACGCCCGCGACCAGCAGGCCCGCCGTGGCGATCAGCCCGTCGGCCGCACGCCGCCGCAGGAACGCCGCGTGCGCGAGTTCCAGCCGCTCCCCGGCGATCGTGAGGACGAGGAAGGCCGCGAGCCACGGCACCAGGTCGGCGACCGGGTGCCCGCGGAGCCACAGCAGGCCACCGCCGTACCAGGCGAGGGCCCCGGTCAGCTGCACGCCGACCGCGCGGCCGGGCCGCCGCTCCAGCACGACGACGACATAGCAGGCGACGAGCCAGCCCGCCGCCGCGGTGAGCGCGAGCCGCCCCGCCGTGCCGAGACCGGCGGCGAGCGCGATCGCGCCGAGCCCGCCGAGCGCGGGCGCGACGTACGCCCAGCGGCGGCGCAGCGACACCGCCCGCTCCAGGGCGATCAGGGTGCCGAGGAAGCCGAGCGCCATCAGCGGCCCGTGCTCGGCCGCGAACGCCTCCCGCGGCGCCGGCGCCACCTCGAGCCGGGCCAGCCCGCCCCACAGCCCGGCGGCGAGGGCGAGGGCGGCCCCGGCGAGCAGCGGCAGCCGCGCCACGGCGGGCCGCTGCCGCGCCATGGCGGGCCGGGCGGCGGGCGCACCGGCGGCCTGCGCCGCGGCCGCGCCGGGCGGCGACCCGGCGGAGGCGGCGCGGCCCGTGCCGGGCAGCGGTGCGGGAGGCGACTTCTGACTCATCTCGGCTTCTGGCTCATCTCGGTGCCGGTGGTGCTTCCTCGGTGGGGCGGAGCGTGGCGACGCACACGCCCGGGCGGGCGAACGGGCGCAGCGACGAGGTGGTGAGCGAGGCGCCGAGCTCGGCGAGCGCCCCCTGCATGAGGCCGAGGTGCACCCCGCAGACGACGTCGGCGTTGCTGCGGGCGAGCTCGCGGAACGGGCAGCGGCGCAGCTCGATCTGCCTGCCGTCGGGGGTGAGCCGCGGGTCGAAGCCCGCGTCGCGGAGCAGGTCGAGCACGCGGCGCGTGGCCTCGGCCGGGTCGAGCGCGCGGCGGTCGCGCGCCGCGCCCGCGATGCGCCCGCCGTACGCGCGGCCGGCGGCGATCGCGGCGGACGCGGCGGAGGCCTCGCCCGCGCCCTCGTTCCCGGCGAGGTAGCCGACGAGCACCTCGGCGAGCAGCCGGTAGTTGCGGCGGTCGTCGTTGTCGTCCGGCCGCGACGTGGCCGCGTACAGCAGGCGGGGGCGGCCGGGCCGGTCGCGGTCCTCGGTCCGCCCGGTCGCGTAGCCGTACTCGACGAGCAGGGCGAGGTGCGACCGCACCGTGTTCGGGTGCAGGCCGACCTCGGCGGCGATCTCCGGGATCGACAGCGGACGGCGCGCCCGGCGGAGCGTCTCCAGGACGGCGACCCGGCTCACGTCCGCCAGCACTCGGTGGGCGCGCGGGTCGATCCGCGCGTCGTGCTCGGTCACACCTTGATTTTGCACAATGGGACTTGTAAATACAACAGACATCGTAAAAACTGTCCTCGACTCTCGGCAGGTCCGGACCCGGGGAAGGAGCCCGACATGACCGCTCGAAGCACCGCATCCCACGACGCGCCCGCCCAGGAGGCGACGCTGCAGGCGATCCGGGAGCACCATCGGCGGCTTGGCCTGACCATGGCCCAGCACGCGGTCTCGCTGCGGCGCGACATCGACCGGCTGGCCGCGCCGTTCGACCGCCGGGCGCGCATGGCCGCGTTCTGCAGGAGCGAGGTGCTGCCGCACGCCCTCGCCGAGGAGCGCACCCTGTACGCCGCGGGCGCCGACATCGCCGAGACCCAGCCGCTGGTGCGCGCGATGGAGGACGAGCACGCGGTGCTGCGCGAGCTGGTCGGCGAGCTCGAGCAGGCGGCCACGAACGCCGAGATCGCGGGCGTCGCGAGCGCGCTCGACGTGCTGTTCCAGGTCCACCTGCGCAAGGAGAACGACGTGCTGCTGCCCGCGCTCGTCGACGCCGGGGTGGACCTGGCCGCCCTGCTCGACGGCATGCACGAGATCCTCGGCGAGCACGGTCACTCCGGCGACGCCGCGGCTGCGGCGCACGGGTGCGGCTGCGGCGGCCACGGGCACGGCCACGGTTCTGGACACGGGCACGGGCACGCCCCGGCTGTGGCGCACGAGTGCGCGTGCGGGGGCCACGGCGCCGCGGGGGACCCGGACGCGCGGGCCGAGCTCGTCGACGGCGAACTCGACGTACGGGCGCTGCCGCACGGCAGGCGGCACGCGCAGATCTTCGCCACGTTCGACGCGCTCCGGCCGGGTGAGGCGGTCACGCTCGTCAACGACCACGACCCCAAGCCGCTCTACTACCAGTTCGCCGCCGAGCGGACGGGCGAGTTCTCCTGGGAGTACGTGGAGACCGGTCCCGAGCGGTGGCGGGTGCGCATCACGCGCCTCTGACCGCGCCGCCGCACGGCACCGGCCGGGCCGGCTCGCCGTACCGCCGGGCGAGCAGCGGGGAACGCCGCGCCTCACCGTCATCCGCATTTCGCCTTCCGGGCACCGGCCGGTCGGGCCGGCCGGGTGTGGGCTACGTCTCCCACACCGAACCCGGTCGACGTAACTCCCAGCCAGGGTCAAAGGACCCTTTTCCCGGCAGCTCTTGGCCCACGTCGCCCCCCGGGCGGCCGGGCACGCCTCCCCGCCCGGCGGCCGCGGATCGCGCGCCGGGCCGGGCGGAGGCGCTCAGGACGATCGGTCCACGGTTTCGGGACCAAAGTCCCAGGTGTGCGCAAAGGCCGCACGGCATGCTCGGTGGTGGCGCGATCACGACCGGCCCGTACTGGTTTCGGATGCCTCCGCCATGAGTCCCGCAGAGGGGCCGGGGCCCCCGGTTCGTGCCGCCGGGAGGGAGACGGCTTCGGCCCCGGTCGTGATCGTGCCGCGCTGCACACTCCGCTGCCCGTGGCACCCCCGCCCACGGGCAGCGGAGCGCGCACCGGCCGACGAGGGCCGGGACCGGCGCACCCGCCCACGCCCGGCCACGGCGCACCGGCGTCGCCGGTCTCCTGCTGCGCGGCGGCACGCCGGACGTGCCCGCCGTACCGACCCCGCGCCGGCCCGGCGCCCCGTCCCCGCGTGACGGCGTGCCGCGGGGGCCGCTCCGGGCCGCCCGCCACGCCCCGCCCGCCCGCGACCGGGCACGGGAGGGCGCCGACCGGCCACGTCTCCACCGGAGGGCATGAATGACCGATATCCGAGGGCTTGCCGTAGCGCTGCTCACCGCGGTCGGCGCGGCGATGCTCACGGCCGGCCCGGTGATGGTCGCCCGTGGCCGCAGCGGGCGCGCCGAGATCCGCCGCGAGCTCGCCGACCAGAAGATCGTGTTCCCCGAGGCGGACAAGCTGCCCCCGCACCTGGCCCGGCACGCGGGCGCCGCGGTGGCCACCGGCGACCAGGCGAAGGCGTTCGCCGAGATGATCGGGGCGAACGTGCGCAAGGCCACCGGCGGCCGCACCTACGCCGAGATCAGCGCCGAGCTCGCCGAGCGCCGCGGCGACGAGCGGCTCAGCTCCCTCCGCCAGACCGCGTTCATGGGCCAGACCCTGCGCGCCTCGCTGATGAGCGCCTACCAGGCCTGGCACCTCACCACCCTGGTGATCGGCCTCGGCCTCGCCTTCATGGCGCTCGGCGCCGCGCTCGTGACCACCGCGGCGGTGCTCGCCACCGGCTCCTGACCCCGGTACGGCCCGCCGTACGGCTCAGCCCGCCGCGCCCGGGCCGCCCAACCGGGCAGCCGCTGGAGCCGCCGGGCGGCGAGCAGTCCCACGGCCGGGAGTGCGGCCATCGCGGCGCCCGCGGCGTACCGGTGGGCGCGGCCGCTCGGCGTGGGCGCGGCGCCGAGCGGGTCGGGCGGGCAGATCCCGGCGAGGGCGAGCCCGCCGCACCAGGTGCCGAGCAGCGCGGTCGCCGGGGCGCCGATCGGGAGCCGGGACCGGACGAGCCCGGCGAGCAGTGCCGCCGACCCGGCGGTGAGGCTCGCCACGGTACCGGCGAACACGCGGCCGGCTCCGTTCGCCGGCGCGTAGTCGCTCACGGCGTGCCGTACCGTGTCGACCTGCCGGGCCCACCCGACGTGCCGGACGGCGGCCCCGAGCACCGTGGCGGCGAGCCCGGCCGGCGCGGCGGCCGTGAGGCTCCGTGAGTGAGGGGACCGGTTCATGCCCCGTAGCGAACCGGGCCCGCGTGAGGGGGATACGCAGGGAATCATGAAGCTTCCGTGAAGCCCGGGCGGGCGCTCAGTGCACCGGCCGTACGCCGACGCGGTCGAGGAGGGACTCGATCGAGCCGAGCCCGGCGGTGCCGGTCACGGCGGCCACGTAGCCGTCGGGGCGGATCAGTGCCCACTCGCCGGGCTCGAGGCCGTACGCGTCGCGCACGTGGCCCCAGGTGTCGCGGATGTCGCCGCCGACGACGTGGATGCGCAGGCCGCGGCGGGGCGCGATGGCCGCGGTGCCGGGCTCGTAGCCGAGCAGCGTCCAGTGGGTGCCGCGGAAGAGCTGGAACAGCCGGGTGGCCTGCCCGGCCGCGCCGGTGACCGGCGCGTCGGGGGCCCGGTCGCCCGGGAGCACGCCCTTGTCCCGCCCCGGGCAGGGCAGCCCCAGCGACGAGCCGCGGTACCCGATGTCGAGCTGCGTCACGTCGCGGCCGCGCCGCATCTCGCCGGCCCGGGCCTCGCCGAGCAGCCGCTTGGTGAGGCCGAGCATGTCCGCGGCGACCGCCCGCCGCTCCTCCTCGTAGGTGTCGAGCAGCCCCGCGGGCGCGCCGTCGAGCACGGCGGCGAGCTTCCAGCCCAGGTTGTAGGCGTCCTGCACGCTCGTGTTCAGCCCCTGCGCGCCGGTCGGCGGGTGGCAGTGGGCGGCGTCCCCGGCGAGGAGGACCCGGCCGACCCGGTAGGCGTCGGCGAGCCGCGCCTGCATGGTGAACGCCGACGCCCAGGCCACCTCGCGGATCACGATGTCGTCCCGGCCGGTGCGCTCGCGGGCCAGCGCGGTGAGCCCTGCCGGGGTGAGGTCCGGTTCGCCCTCGGCCGGGGCCGCGGCCATCAGCTGGTACAGGTCGGTGCCGTACAGCGGGCACAGCGAGAACTCCCGGCCGCGGGTGCCGTCGCCCCAGCGGTGCCAGACGTCCCAGGCGAGCCCGTCGACCCGCACGTCGGCGACGATCGCGGCGACGCCGAGGGACCGGCCGGGGAACGCGACGCCGAGGGTCTTGCGGACGAAGCTCGACCCGCCGTCCGCGCCGACCAGGTACCGGGCCCGCACGGTCTCCGCGCCGTCCGCGCCCGCGATCCGCGCGGTCACCCCGTCGTCGTCCTGCTCGAACCCGATCAGCTCCCGGCCGAACTCCGCCGCGTGGCCCAGCTCGGCGAGCCGCTCCCGCATCCGGCGCTCGGTGAGGAACTGCGGGACGAGCAGCGCCAGGTGGTACGGCTCGGCCGGGGTCGGCGGGGGCGGCGTCGCGGCCCGGTCGATCGGGCCGGCGTCGGTGTAGCTGCGGGCGGTGGGGTATTCGCCGCCGGAGGCGACGACCCGGTCGAGGATGCCGAGGTCCTCCAGCAGCTCCTGGGTGCGCGGCTGGATGCCCTTGCCCCGGGAGCCGGGGAACGGCTGCGGCGACCTGTCGATGAGCCGGAACGCCACGTTCCGGCGGGCCAGCTCGATCGCGAGGGTGAGCCCGGTCGGCCCGGCCCCGCAGATGATCACGTCGGTGTGGTACGCGCGTGCCATCGCTGTCCGCCTTTCCGTCGCCGCTCCGCCGCGCGGGCGCCGCGGCGACCTCCTGCAAGATATGTGCGTTTTGCACGGAGTATTGGCGCGGCCGGATGCGCGCGTCAAGTCGCCGATCGCCGGCCCTGGCGCGATCTGGGTGGGATTAACGCGTAATGAGCTGCTCATTTGCGTGAAGCGCGCAGCCGTGAAAGTCGCCTCGCCGGGGGTGGGTGTGTGAACCGCAAATGTGTGTACGATGAGCACATCAGTTGTACGGAGGGGATTCCGGCGGAGCGTCGGCAGGCGGTGCGGGACGGCCGCGGGCCGGCGGCCCGCGGCCCGATCACGGCCGTGGCCGGGATGATCGCCGGTATCCTCCCCTCGACACCGTCGTCCGCCCGTGAGGGCGCCAGAGGCATCGGGTTGCGATCATGACGTCCAAACACCGCCGCAGCCTCATCGGCCGGCGCATCCACGAGTCGCTCATCGACCTGATCGCGGTCCTGAACCTCCCGCAACGCGACGAGGCCCTCATCGCGGAGGCCGGAATCCACCTCGACCGCGCCCTGTTCCAGGTCCTCGTCGCCATCCGGCGCTTCGGCCCGATCGGTGTCGTCGAGCTCGCCGAACGCGGCGGCCGCGACCACACCACGGTCAGCCGCCAGGTGGCCAAGCTCGCCGAGCTCGGCCTCGTGGAGCGCCGCCCCAGCCCGCTCGACCGCCGGGTGAAGGAGGCCGTGCTCACCGACGCGGGCCGCCGCGTCACCGAGGCGCTCGACGCGGCCCGCGAGCGCATGTTCCTCCCCGCCCTGGCCGAGTGGAGCGACCGCGACCTCATCGAACTCGACCGCCTGCTGCGCCGGCTCGCCGACGACCTGACGGCCGCCGCGGCCACGCAGGGCGAGCGGAAGGAGGACTAGCCGCGGAGGTCAGAGGCCGAGCACGGCGCGGGCGATGAGGAAGTAGATGATCAGCCCGGTGGCGTCGACGAGGGTGGCGACGAGCGGCGCGGACACCACGGCGGGGTCGATCCCCGCCCGCCGCGCGAGCAGCGGCATCGCGGCCCCGACGATCGCGGCCCACACGCAGATCACCACCAGCGACAGCCCCACCACCAGGGCGACCTTCGCCCCCGCCGTGACCGCGCCCACCACGAACCCCACGGCCGCGAGCATCAGCCCGAGCACCACGCCGATCCGGCATTCCCGCCACAGCAGCGCGGGCAGGTCGGACGGCCGCAGCTCGCCCACGGCGAGGGCGCGCACCGCCGCGGTGGCCGACTGGGCGCCCGCGTTGCCGCCGGTGCCGACGAGCAGCGGGATGAACAGCGCCAGCGCGGTCACCCGCTCCAGCGCACCCTGGAACGTCTGCAGCACGTGCACGGTGAGCGAGGAGGCCACGATGAGCAGCAGCAGCCAGACCGCCCGCGCCCCCGCGAGCTGCAGCACCCCGGCGTACATGTAGTGCCCGGTCCAGTGCGAGGACCCGGCCTGCCGCGCGATGTCCTCGCTGTCCGCCGCCTCGATGATCTCCACGGCGTCGTCGATCGTGAACAGCCCGACCAGCCGCGACTCGCTGTCCACCACCGGCAGCCCGATGAGGTTGGCCTCCTGCATCAGCCGGGCCGCGTCCTCCGCCGGGTCAGTCGCCCGTACCCGCGCCACCTCGGTGTCGGTGAGCTCCCGTACCATCCGGTACGGCTCGGCGAGCACGAGCTGCCGCAGCCCGACCACGCCGATCAGGATCCGGCCCGGCCCCACCACCGGCAGCGTGTACACGGTCTCCGCGTCCCGCCCCTTCGCCCGGATGATCTCCAGCGCCCGCGCCACCGTCACGTCCGCCGGCAGCGCGACCACCTCGGGCGTCATCACGCGCCCCACCGACCGCTCCGGATAGCCGAGCAGCGCCGCGGTCTTGTCCCGCTCCGCCGGGCTCAGCCCGGCGAGCACCCGCTTGACCACCTTCGCGGGCGCTTCCTGCAGCATGCGGGCGCGGACGTCGGGCTCCATGTCCTCGACGAGATCCGCGAAGGCGTGCCCGCGCAGCGCGTCGAGGATCTCCCGCTGATCCACCGGACTGAGCTCCTCGAACACCTCGAGCGCCTTGTCCCGCTGCAGCATGCGGAACGGCACCGCCGCCACCACCGAATCCATCCGCGCGAGCTCGTCGGCGATGACGTGCGGCGGGCTGGTGTCCAGCCACCGCTGCACGGCGTCGAGCTCGTTCGCGGTGACCAGCTCGCGCAGCGACACCGAGGGCGTGATGAACGACTCGCGGTCGGACATGGCCGGTATCTCCAAACGGACGGCAACCAGCAGCCCCGTGCCCACCGCGGGCGAGCCCACACCGGCACGCGGGTCACGCGATGTTTCGGCCTGCCTCAGCCGGACGTGTGGTCCGCCCCCGGCCCGGCCGGATCAACCGGGTTCGCACCGGACCCCCAGTCTGGCCGTACTCGCGCCCGCATCCCGGTGCGTGACGGGCGTGAACGGTCTGGCGGCCGTGGCCGTGCTCGGCCGGCGGAGGAGCGGGGACGACGCGGAGCGCGATCTCGCGGCGGCGTCCGGGACGTACGCCGCAGCCACTGTGGAGTGTGCCAGAGGGGTGACGGTGACCGGTTCCGCGCTGAGGCGATCCGATCGGCACAGCGTGCTGCTCACGCCTGTGTGCGGTGGTCCTCAGCCCCGAGGGGAACGTTCGCATTGACCGATTCGCACCGATCAAGGCGTGCTGCAGGAGGGATCGCGGCATGATGCCGCGGAACCGCGGGTCTCAGTCCACCGGGCTCGTCTGGCGGCGATCCAGCCACTCCAACACGCAGGGCAACCAGTGTGTCGAGGTCGCACTCTGCGATGGCCGGATCGTGCTACGCGACCCGAAGGACCCCGACGGCCCGGTGCTGACCTTCAGCAGGGCCGAGTGGCGGGAATTCGTCCGCCGCCTGGGGCGACGGTGGACGGTCACACCGACTGGTGCTGGACGTGGCGATCGCCCCCGACGGGCCGTGGCCGGCCGGCCTCCGACGACGGCACCGTCCGCATCTGGAACGTGAGTGAGCCGCGCTTCGGATGTGCCGCGGTGGTGCGTCTCGACCATGCGTCGCGTGGCCGTCGCCGACCCGGGCCTCCTCCTCGCCTGCGGCGGCCCGAACGTGTACGGCGTCGAGCTTGCCCACGCGCCGTCCTTGCGCGCTTCCGGACGCTGACCTTCGGTCGAAGGTCGACCCGCTGCGCAAGGAGGTCAAGGGAGGAGTTCGCGTGGTGTACAGGCCTCGCCCGGGACCGGTCGTCGGTCGGGACCCGGACGATCCGTCTCCGCCTCGCTGTCCGGCACGTGCGGTCAGCGACGTCGAAGCTCACCCTGCATGATCCCGTTGACGAAGGCCTCGTATTCGGCGTCGGTGAACAGCAGCGGCGGGTTCTGCGAATTCTTGGAGTCGCGCAGGGCCACGAGGCCGTGGTCGAGGAAGGCGACCTGGACGCAGTTGGTTCCGCCGCTGCTGAAGGAACTGGTGAGCCATTGCGCGTTGCGGAGCTGCGTTTCGAGCCAGGCCGGGCCGATGGCGTTCTTGCTCATGCGAGATCCTTCGCGATCGAGGTGAGGACGGGTATGGACGCCCTCGGGGAGAGCGCGTCTGCAAACCCCCGCCGGCGGCTGAGCCGATATGGGCCGCCCGCTCGCCGTACCGATCCCGGTACGGCGAGCGGGCGTTGCGGGTGACGGCACCGTGGACGGCACGGCCGGAAGGGGTATCGGGTCGCCGTGCCGGCGGGCGGTCACAGGTAGAAGGTCTTGACGTTCTGGTACTCGGTGATGGCGCGGGGGCCGAGTTCGCGGCCGAGGCCGCTGTTCTTGACGCCGCCCCACGGGCCGGCCGGGTCGGGGATGTAGCCGTTGATGCCGACGGTGCCGGTCTGGATGCGGCGGGCGATGCGGCGGCCGCGCTCGGGGTCGCTCGTCCAGACCGAGCCGCCGAGGCCGTAGTCGGAGTCGTTGGCGATGCGGACCGCGTCGTCCTCGTCGGTGTACTCGATGATCGAGAGCACCGGGCCGAAGATCTCCTCCTGGGCGATGGTGGACTTGTTGTCCACGTCGGCGAAGATCGTCGGCTGGACGAACCAGCCGCGGTCGAGGCCGGGCGGGCGGCCACCGCCGGTCACCAGGCGGGCGCCCTCGCTGATGCCCTTGGCGATGTAGCCCTCGACCCGGTCGCGCTGCCGCTCGGAGACGAGCGGGCCGATCATCGTGTTCGGGTCGAGCGCGTCGCCCACCGGCAGCGACGAGGCGAGCGCGGCGAACGTGTCCACCACCTCGGCGTACCGCGATCGCGGGGCGAGGATGCGGGTGCCCGCGTAGCAGGTCTGGCCGTTGTTGATCAGCGTCGCCGAGAACAGCGCCTGGCCGATCTTGGACAGGTCGAGGTCGGCGTCGTCGAGGATGATCGCCGCGGACTTGCCGCCGAGCTCGAGCGAGACCGGGCGCAGCAGGCGGCCGCAGGTCTCGGCGATCCACCGGCCGGCCGCGGTCGATCCGGTGAACGCCACCTTGGCGATGCCGGGGTGCTGCACCAGGTACGCGCCGATCTCCCGGCCGCCGGGCACGATGTTGACCACGCCCGGGGGCAGGCCGGCCGCGATCACCGCCTCGGCGAACACGTACGCGTCGAGCACGGTCTCCGGCGACGGCTTGAGCACGATCGTGTTCCCGGCCGCCAGCGCGGGGGCGTACTTGAACGACGACAGCGTCTGCGGGTAGTTCCACGGCACGATCCCGGCGATCACCCCCATCGGCTCGTACCGGATGGCGAGGTCGCCGCCGAGGAACCGGGAGGTCTCCTCCTCGATCGGCGAGTTCGGCAGCAGGCTCGCCATGTACCGCAGGGTGCCGACCGGGTTCATGCCCTCGATGATCGGCGACAGCGCGATCGGCATGCCGTTCTGCATGCTGACGAGCCGCCCGATCTCCTGGGCGCGGGCCTCCAGCTCGGCGGCGAGCCGCTCCAGCGCGGCGGCCCGGCGCTCCGGCTCCCACGACGACCAGCCCTGCGGGTCCTCGAACGCCCGGCGGGCGGCGGCGACCGCCGCGTCGACGTCGGCCTCGGCCGCCTCGGGCACGGTGCCGATGTGCTCGCCGGTGGAAGCGTTGTGCACCTCGATGGTGGCGGAGGAGCTCGGCGGCACCCACTCGCCGCCGATGAACAAACGCTCGTGTCTGATCGTCATCGGAGTCCTTTCTCGGCGTCGACCGGCGAGCGCCGTCCGGGCGGGCCGTCTTCGCCGTGACCGGCGTGTCCCCCAACGTGCCCGCGCGCGGCTCGGCCGGGTTTGGCGCGGTTACCCGAAGCGGTGCGGGCGAGCAGGGGCCGCAGACGGCCGCGTACGGCACGGCCCGGCTCGCCCCGGTGCGGCGCGCCCACCCGATCCGCGCGGCCGCGCCCGCGGCGTGCCGCCGCCGGCCGCGCTGCGCATGCGTCCGGTCCGAAGCCCTTCGCACGGGCAGGGGCGTGCCGCACACCGGCAGACCGTACAAACCGGTCGCGATGCAGGTCCAGGTTAGATCCGGACCCCGGCCCGGGCCGCGCGACATTCGACGGATCCCGTCCGGCCGAAACCGGAGATCAGGGGGCCGACGGCGGGGCCACCGGCGGCGGCCGCCCGATGTACGTTTCCCGCCGCCGGTCCCGCCGCCGGCCGGGTCAGCCGATGCCCTGGGCCCGGCTGAGCAGGCGCTGCGCGATGACGACGAGGGCGAGGAAGGCGCCGCTGACCACCTGCTGGACCGCGGAGGTGAGGCTGCCGACCTGGTTGATCAGGCTCTGGATGACGCCCATGAGCAGCACCCCGGCCATGGTGCCGGTGATGCCGCCGACGCCGCCGGTGAGCAGGGTGCCGCCGATCACCACGGCGGCGATCACGTCGAGTTCGAGGCCGACGCCGAGGATGGTGACGCCGGAGGAGAGCCGGGCCGCGTTGAGCACGCCCGCGAGCCCGGCGAGCAGGCCGGACATCGTGTAGACGAGGATCTTGGTGCGGGCGACCGGCACGCCCATCAGCCTGGCCGCGTCCTCGTTGCCGCCGATCGCGTACACGTTCTGGCCGAAGCCGGTGCGCTGCAGCAGCAGCATGCCGAGCAGGGCGAGGGCCACGGTGATGTACACCGGCCAGGTGAGGCCGGTGCCGAACGGGCCGGTCTGGCCGAGCGCGGCGAAGGCCCGGTCCTCGACCAGGTACGTGGTGGCGCCCTCGTGCGACACGGCGAGCATGAGGCCGCGGGCCCCGAGCATGCCCGCGAGGGTCACGATGAACGGGGCCATGCCGGTACGGGCGATGATCAGCCCCTGCACGAGGCCGAACAGGCCGCACACCGCGAGCGGGAGGGCGAGCGCGGTGAGCGTCCCGGCCTGGGAGGCGTACGCGGCGAGCACGCCGCCGAGCACGAACAGCGAGCCGACCGACAGGTCGATGCCACCGCTGATGATCACGAAGGTCATGCCGATCGCGATGATCGCCAGGAAGGACGAGGACACGATCACGCTGATCGCGTTGCCCGCGGTGGCGAACGACTCGAACGTGACCGAGCCGAAGACGACGAGTACCGCGAGCACCATGAGCGCGCCGTGCTGCTGCAGCAGGCGGCCCACCCGCTCGCGCAGCACGCCCCGCTGCCGCTCGGCCGCCGCGTCGGGGCCGGCCGCGGCGGGCTGCCGTGCCGTACCGGCGGCCGGGGTGGAGGTGGAGGATTCGGTCATCGGGTGCCTCGCTCCCGGGTGGCGTAGACGGCGGCGAGGATGATGGCCGCCTGGACCATCTGGGTCCACGACTGGGGCAGGTTGTGCTTGATCAGGGTGGCGGACAGCAGCTGCATGAGCAGCGCGCCCATCACGGTGCCGAGCACGCGGATGCGCCCGCCGGTGAGCGGGGTGCCGCCCACCACCACGGCGGTGATCGCGGACAGCTCCATGTAGAGGCCGAGCGAGGTGGGGTCGCTCGCCTGCAGCCGGGCGGTGGCGAGCACCCCGGCGATCGCGGCGAGCACGCCCGAGATCACGTACACGATGAGCAGGGTGCGCTTCACCGGCAGGCCGGACAGCTCGCTCGCCGCCCGGTTGCCGCCGATCGCCACCACGTGCCGCCCGAACGTGGTGCGGCGGACCACGAAGGCGACGACGAGGGTGAGCACGACCGCGACGATCACGATGATCGGGATGCCCGCGATCGACTCGCCGCCGAGCGCGATCAGGTCCGGGTTGCGGAACTCGCGGAGCTGCGGCACGAGCACGTTGGCGAGCCCGCGGATGCCGACGAGCAGGGCGAGCGTGGCAACGATCGGCTGTACCCCGACGTACGCGACGAGCGACCCGCCGACCGCGCCGACCAGCGCCCCGGCGAGCAGCGCCATCGCGATCGCGGGGAGCGCGCCGTACCCGAGGTAGAGCACGACCACGGCGGCGGCGAGCGCCATCACCGAGCCGACCGACAGATCGATGCCCTCGGTGCCGATGACCAGCGCCATGCCCAGCGACACGATCACGATCGGGGTGACCTGGACGAGCTGGGTGCGGAAGTTCCCCACGTCGAGGAAGTTCGGCGTGAACAGGATGTTGAAGGCGAGCAGGGCGAGCACCGCCGCGTAGACGCCGTACTCCTGCAGCCAGGCCAGCACCCGCTCCCGGTCGAGCCGCTCCGGCTTCGCCGCGATCTCAGCCATCAGGCACCGCCCTCCGCCATGCCGGTACGGCAGAGCCGCCCGGCGTACGACGCCACCGCCACCATCCACTCACCTTCGCAGAAGCGCCGCAAGGCGGATCTTTCAGACATCCTGCTCTCCTTCTCCCGGCCGGTCGGCGGCGGCCGAGCCCCGGGCGCGGGCGATCGTCGCCATGATCGCCTGCTCGGTGATCTCGTCGCCGCGCAGCTCGCCGACGACCGCGCCCTCGCGCAGCACCACCACGCGGTCCGAGCCCTCCACGAGTTCCGGCAGGTCGGAGGAGATGAGCAGCACGCCGAGGCCCTCCTCGGCGAGCTCGTCGATGAGCGCCCGCACCTCCGCCTTGGCGCCGACGTCGATGCCGCGGGTGGGCTCGTCGAGCAGCAGCACCTTCGGCTGCACGGCGAGCCAGCGGGCGAGCAGCACCTTCTGCTGGTTGCCGCCGGACAGCTCGGACACCCGCTGGTGCGGCGAGGCGGCCTTGATCCGCAGCCGCCGCATGAACGTCTCCACGATCCGGTCGATGCGCTCGTCGGAGACGATCCCGGCGCGGGACAGCCGGGGGAGCGCGGCGAGCGCGATGTTCTCCCGGACCGAGAGCGTGGGCACGATGCCCTCGGCCTTGCGGTCCTCGGGCAGCAGGCTCACCCCGGCCCGGACCGCGGCCGTGGTGGTGCGGGGGCGCAGCGGCCGCCCCGCCACGACCACCTCCCCGGCGTCGAGCGGCAGCGCGCCCACGATCGCCTTCGCGGTCTCGCTGCGGCCCGACCCGAGCAGCCCGCCCAGGCCCACCACCTCGCCCGGCCACACCGTGACCGACACGTCGTGCAGCAGGTGGCGGCGGGTGAGGCCGCGCGCCTCCACCGCCGGGGCCGTCGCGCCGTTCGCGCCGTTCCCGGTACGGCCGGCCGTCCCGGCGCCGGCCGTACCGGCGCCGTCTTTCGCAGTGCCGTTCTTTGCGGTGCCGTTTTTCCCAATGCCGTTTTTCCCGGTGCCGTTCTTCCCGCTGGCGTCCGGGGCGGGGCGGGCCGCGGCGAGCCGGCCGCGGCCGGACCGGGGCGACGGGGCCGCGGCGAGCTCGCGGCCGAGCATGAGCGAGATGAGCTCCAGCCGGTCCAGCTCGGCGAGCGGGCCGGTGTGCACGAGCCGGCCGTCGCGCAGCACGGTGACCCGGTCGCAGATCCGGTAGAGCTCCTCCATCCGGTGGCTGACGTACACCACCGCGAGCCCGCGGTCGCGCAGCCGCTCGACCACGCCGAACAGCGTCTCGACCTCGCGGGGCTCGAGCGACGAGGTCGGCTCGTCCATGACGATCACCCGGGCGTCGACCGAGACGGCCCGGGCGAGGGCGACCATCTGCTGCGCGCCCACGCCGAGGCTGCGCAGCGGGCGGCGCACGTCGGTGTGCACGCCGTACTCGGCGAGCAGGCGTTCGGCCCGGGCGTTCATCTCGGCCACATCGATGATGCCGAGGCGGTTGCGCGGCTCGCGCCCGAGCAGCAGGTTGCGGGCCACGCTCATCATCGGCACCAGGTTGACCTCCTGGTAGATGGTCGAGATGCCGGACCGCTGCGCCTGCAGCGGGGTGGCGAACGTCACCGGCTCGCCCCGGTAACGCAGCTCGCCCCCGTCGGGCCGGTACACCCCGGTGAGGACCTTGATGAGGGTCGACTTGCCGGCGCCGTTCTCCCCGACGAGCGCGTGCACCTCGCCGGGCAGGAGGGCGCACGACACCTCGTCGAGGGCGAGCACCCCGGGGAATCGTTTGGAGACCCGCCGGGCCTCGAGCACCGGCTCCGGGTCGGTGGATATGGGCAACGGTCCTCCCCCGTGGCCGTCTCGTGGGTGGTCCTTGCGTGGGAACTGCGATCCCGCCGGCCCGCCGTGGGGGCGCCCCGTCCGGACACGGGCTCACGGGAAGTCCGGACGGGGCGGGCCGCACGGATCAGTACGCGTCGCCCAGGGACTCCTTCGCCGTGGACGCGTCGTACTCGCGGTCGGAGATGATGATCTTGTCCGGGATCTCCTCGCCGTTGAGGAACTTCTGCGCGGTCTCGAAGGCGAGCGGCCCGAACCTCGGGTTCGACTCGATCACGGCGTACAGCCAGCCGTCCACGATCGCCTGGACCGCGCTGCGGGTGCCGTCGATCGAGACGATCTTGATGTCGCCGGGCTCCTTGCCCGCGCCCTTGAGCGCGGTCACCGCGCCCAGCGCCATCTCGTCGTTCTCGGCGTAGATGCCGTTGATGCCGGGCCGGGACTGGATCAGCTGCTCGGTGACCTGCTGACCCTTCTCCCGGGTGAACTCACCGGTCTGCTCGAAGACGATCTTGATGTCCGGTGCCTTCTCCTGGATCCGGTCCTTGAACCCGGCGGTGCGGTCGTTGGTGACGTTGTTGCCCGGCGCGCCGAGCAGGATCGCCACCTCGCCCTTGCCGTCCAGGGCCTCGATCATCCGGTCGGCGGCGCGCTTGCCCTGCTCGTAGAAGTCCGACCCGATGAACGTGAGGTAGTCCTGGCACGGCCGGGCGTTGATCTTGCGGTCGACCGTGATGATCGGGATCTTCTTGGCGGCGGCCTGCTGCAGCACCGGCTCCCACCCGTCGCTGTTCAGCGGCGCGATCACCAGCAGCTTCACGCCCTGGGCGATGAGCTGCTGCACGTCGGTGATCTGCTTGGAGAACTGCGACTGGGCGTTGGTCACCCGCAGGTCCTTGATCCCGAGCTTCGCCGCCTCGTCCTTGATCGACTTGGTCTCGGCGATGCGGAAGGGGTTCGCCTCCTTCTCCGACTGGGAGAAGCCGACCGGCACCGACGTCAGGTCGAACCTCTCCCCGCCGAACTTCTCCAGCGTGCAGGTCGACGCGGGCTCACCCGTGGGCGTCGCCACGACCTGCTGCTGTCCCTGGCCGCCGCCGGAGGCGGCGGGCTGGGCCGTGTCCTCCTCGCCGCGGGCACAGCCGGCCAGGGCGAGCGCCGCGCACAGGGCGAGCGCCATGCCGGTACGGCGGGCCGCGCGCCGGGGACGCAGGACGGTGATCATGGTGGTTCCTTTCCGAGGGGTCAGCACGCGACCGGCGAGCCGGCGATCACGTCGCGGTTGTCGGCGCGGAGCTTGCCGACGTCCGGCTTGACGACCGCGCGGTCGTAGGTCAGCAGGCCGTTGACCTCGATCTCCACGTCGGTGATCTGCGTGTAGATCGCGGCCGACAGGCCCTTGCACGAGCGCAGCCGCTTCAGCTGCTCGTTGAGCTGCAGGTAGTGGTTCGTGAGCGCGTTCGCGTCGGGCTCACCCTGGTAGCCCCAGCCGCCGCCGGACCAGCTGTGGCCCACCACCAGCAGGCCGAGCCCGCCGTACTCGCCGAGGACGGTGGCACGGTCGCCGGTGGGCGCCGGCGGGTCGCCGGGGCCGACGTAGATGTGGTAGTCGGCGACGTCGCCGTTGCCGCCGTCCACCGCGCCGCAGCAGTTGATGCCGCTCATGTTGTTCACCAGGCGGGACGGGTCCCACGCCTTCACCTGGTCGGCGATGCGGGCCTGGTCGTACTGGCCCCAGCCCTCGTTGAACGGCACCCACATCACCACGGACGGGCTGTTGTGGTGCTGGTCCATGATCCGCTTGAGCTCGGCCTCGAACTGGGCGTTGTCCTCGGCGGAGCGGGCGGCGAACCGGGACGGCATGTCCTGCCAGACGAGCAGGCCGAGCCGGTCGGCGTGGTAGTACCAGCGGTCCGGCTCCACCTTCACGTGCTTGCGCACCGCGTTGTAGCCGAAGTTCTTGATCTGCTCGAGGTCGAAGCGCAGCGCCTCGTCGGTCGGCGCGGTGTAGATGCCGTCCGGCCAGAAGCCCTGGTCGAGCGGGCCGAAGTGGAACACCGGCTCGCCGTTGAGCAGGATCCGGTTCATCCCGTCGACCTTGCCGATCGAGATCGACCGCATCCCGAAGTAGCTGCCGACCTTGTCGAGCACGCGGCCGCGGGCGTCCTTGAGGGTGACCTCGAGGTCGTAGAGGAACGGGTTCTCCGGCGTCCACAGGATCGGGTCCGGGACCGGCAGGGTGAGCTCGGTGCCCGGCGCGCCGGACACGGTGCCGACGACGCGGCCCTTGGCGCGGGCGGTGAGCGTGACCTCGGCGGCCTCGCCCTCGGCGGTCACGGTCGCCTTCAGCGCCTTGCCCGGCACGTCCGGGGTGGTGCGCAGCCCGCTGATGTAGGCCTCGGGCACGGGCTCGAGCCAGACGGTCTGCCAGATGCCGGAGGTGGTGGTGTACCAGATGCTCTGCGGGTTGAGGTGCTGTTTGCCGAGCGCCTGCCGGTCACGGTCGCTCGGGTCGGCCACGTAGACGATCAGCTCCTGCTGCCCGTGCGGCCGCAGCGCGTCGGTGACGTCCACGGTGAACCGGTCGTAGCCGCCCTTGTGCGAGCCGACCTGCGTGCCGTTCACGTAGACGACCGCCTCGTAGTCGACCGCGTCGAGGTGCAGCAGCACCCGGCCCTTCTTGGCCCAGGACGCGGGCACCGTGAAGGTGCGGCGGTACCACATGCGGTCCTCGTGCCGGTTGATGCCGGACAGCGTCGACTCCACCGGGAAGGGCACGGTGATGCGCTCGGGCAGGGTGCGGCCGAACGGCGGGTCCTCACCCTCCTTCGCCGGGGCGAACTCCCAGACGCCGTTGAGGTTGCTCCAGTCCTTGCGGGTGAGCTGCGGGCGCGGGTACTCCGGCAGCGGCCGGTTCGGGTTCACCTTCTTCGCCCACTTGGTGCTGATCGTGTACGTCGAGCCGTTCTCGACCAGCACGTGGACGTACGCCGGGAACTCGCCGCCGTCGGCGTACGCGACGCCGCCCTGGCCGTCGTAGGAGGTGCGCAGGTTGTTGCCGGCCTGGCGGGGGACCGGGTGCTGCAGGCCGAGGCGCAGCACGCGGCGGTCCCGCGGGTCGAGGGTCGCCGACTTCACCGGCCACGCCGTGCCGCCGATGGTGAGGGAGAAGTGCTCGGCGGCCTCCTTCGGCAGCCGGGCGAGCGGCTTGTCGAAGGTGAGCACGGCGGTGTCACCGGACTCGACGACGCGCGCCGTGACCGGCCCCGGCGGCTCGAAGCCCTCGGGGAGGGTGAACGCGGACGGGGGCACGATCTGCTTCGGCGTGCTCGGGCTCTCCCAGCGCAGCCGCAGGTGCGAGCCGCCGTAGTGCTCGAAGAACTCGAGCTTGAAGTCGTACGCCCGGCCGGCCTCCAGCGCGATCGGGGTGCCGGTGATCTCGACGTCCCAGTCGTCCACCCAGTGGTCGATGACGAGCTGGTTGTCGATCCACAGCCGGAACCCGTTGTCGCCGATGATCGAGAACGTGTACGTCTCGGAGTGCTCGGGCGTGATCCGCCCGGTCCACCGGACGGTCACGTCGTCGCTGCGTCCGGTGAGCAGGTTGAAGATCGGCTCGAGGTCGGCGAACTCGATGTTCGGGTCGACGACCGTCGCCTTCAGCTCACCGAAGTCGAATCGGCCCTGCCCGGTGCTCGTGTAGTAGTCGCCACGGAGCCCGGGACGGCCGTCCGCGGCCCGTGCGGCGGTCGGCGCCACGAGGGCGAACTGCGCCGCGAGGGTGCACAGGGCCGCGAGCAGGAGTAGGAGGGGGTGCTTGAGGATGGTCCTACCACGAGTGGTGCTCATCGCACGACGTCCTCTCTCGGGAGCCCGTGCCCCTAAAGAAAGCACCGCCTGATCGAAAGAGTCAACACTTTCGATCTAAATCGTTCACATTCGGTCAACCGTTCCGGGGCCGCCCAGGCCGCCACCGACCGACTATGATCGGTAGTGGTCAGGTCCCCTGCCGCAGGTCGGCGGGGACGTCGGCACGGGCCGGCCGGGAACGCCGGTGGGGCCGGCCCGACGCGACGCCGGAGTGGAAGAGGTGAGCGACCCCCAGGGCCCGGGCGAGGTACGCCGTCCCGTTTTCGCCGCCGAGCGCCGGCAGCGCATCCTCGAGCTGCTGCGCGCCAACGGCGCCCTCTCGCTGCGCGAGCTCGCCCAGGCGGTGCGGTCCTCGGAGGTCACGGTCCGCCGCGATCTGAAGGCGCTCGCCGCGGAGGGCCTGCTCAACCGGCACCACGGCGGGGCCACCCTGCCCGGCGATCTCACCCGCGAGCCCACCCACGCGCAGAAGGCCCAGGTCGCCTCGGCCGAGAAGCTCGCGATCGCGGACCTTGCCGCGTCCCTGGTCGAGGAGGGGGACGCGATCGTGGTCGGCCCCGGCACCACCACCCAGGCGTTCGCCGCCCGGCTCGGCCGGTTCAGCGAGCTCGCCGTGGTCACCAACTCGCTGCCGGTGGCGCAGGCGCTCGCCGCCTACCCGCGCATCGAGGTCGTGCTCACCGGCGGCACGCTGCGCGGCTCGATCCTCGCCCTGGTCGGCAGCGCCGCCGAGGCCTCGCTCGCCGGCCTGCGGGTACGGCGGGCCTTCCTGTCCGGCAACGGCCTCACCGCCGAGCGCGGCCTGTCCACCCCGAACATGCAGGTCGCCAGCGTGGACCGGGCGCTCGCCGCGGCGGCCGAGGAGGTCGTGGTGCTCGCCGACCACACCAAGATCGGCGTGGACACGATGGTGCAGACCGTCCCCACCGAGCGCATCGATCACCTCGTGACCGACGAGAACGCGCCCGCCGACGTGCTCGACGAGCTCGCCGGCCGGGGCGTGCGACTGCATGTGGCTCGACTCTGATCGAATCTGATCCTTTGTAACCTTAAAAGTTCCGTTTCATTACGGTACCGTTACCGCGCGGGCACACGATCGATCGCAAGGGAACGTCTCCTCGGGGTGAGGAGGGAGCCTGTGGCCGCCAACCTGCTCGAAGCCGTGGGCGTCCTGAAGTCCTTCGGGGAGGTGCGGGCGCTCGACCACGTCTCCCTCGCCGTGCGGGCGGGCGAGGTGCACACGATCGTCGGCGGCAACGGGGCCGGCAAGTCCACGCTGGTGAAGGTGCTGTCCGGGGTGTGCCGTCCCGACCGGGGCGAGCTGCGCGTGGACGGCAGCCCGGTGCGGTTCGCCAGCCCGCTCGACGCGCTGCGCGCCGGGATCGGCGCCGTGCACCAGGAGGGCAACCTGGTGCCGAACCTGAGCGTCGCGCGCAACCTGTTCCTCGGCCGCGAACCCCGCCGCTTCGGCCTCATCGACTTCTCCCGGATGCACGAGCTCGCCGCCGAGACCCTCGCCGGGTACGGCCTGCGGGTCGACGTGCGCCGCCCGCTCGGCTCGCTCGGCCCCGGCGCGCGGCAGCTCGTCGCGATCGCCCGGGTGGTCTCCACCGGCGCGCGCGTGATCGTGCTCGACGAGCCGGGGGCCGTGCTCGAACCGGCCGAGCTCGACACGCTGTTCGCCGTGGTCGACCGGCTGCGCGCGGAGGGCCGGGCGATCGTCTACGTCAGCCACCGGCTCGACGAGCTGTACCGGGTGGGCGACCGGGTCACCGTGCTGCGCGAGGGCCGGGTGGTGCGCACCGGGCCGCTCGCCGCGATCGACCAGGTGCGGCTCGTCTCGCTCATGCTCGGCCGGCCGTACCGGCCGGAGCGGGCCGGACCGGCCGATCCGGCCGGCGAGCCGCCCGCGGACGAGCCCGGCGACGAGCCGGTGCTCACCGCCACCGGGCTCACCCGCCGCCGCCTGTTGTCCGGGGTGTCGCTCGTGCTGCGCCCCGGCGAGGTGCTCGGCCTCGGCGGCCTGCTCGGCGCCGGGCGCAGCGCCACCGCGCGTGCGATCGCCGGGGCGCTGCCGGTCGACTCGGGCCAGGTCACCGTGGCCGGCGCGCCGAAGCGCAAGTGGTCGATCCGGGCCGCGATCCGCGCCGGCATCAGCCTCGTGCCGAAGGACCGCCGCACCGAGGGCATCGTGCCCACGCTGTCGGTGCGGGACAACATCGCGCTCGCCGCGCTGTCCCGGCTGTCCCGCGCCGGGATCGTCTCCGACGCCCAGGTCGACCGGGTCGTCGCCGACCTGATGGACCGGCTGCACATCAAGGCCACCTCGCCCCGGCAGCGGGTCGCCGAGCTGTCCGGCGGCAACCAGCAGAAGGTACTGCTCGCCCGCTGGCTCGCGATGCGGCCGCGGGTGCTGCTGCTCGACGAGCCCACCCGCGGCGTCGACGTCGCGGCAAAGGCCGATCTGCGCTCCCTCATCGACGACCTGGCGGTGGACGGCCTGGCCGTGCTGCTCATCTCCAACGACCCGCGCGAGCTCGCGGACAACTGCGACCGGGTCGTGGTGCTGCGCGACGGCGCCGTCGTCGGCGAGCTGTCCGGGCTCGCCGTCACCGAGCAGCGCATCGTCGAGGCGATCGCCGCCGTCCCCGCCGCCGAGCCCACGGGCGCGGCCGCCCGGACCGGCGCGCTGCCCGGGCCCAACGCGGCGCTCTCCACCCCCGCGGGCGGCTAGCGGCGCGCCCCCGAACGGCGGAGCGGGGGCGCGAACCCGGTTCCCGCGTACCGGAAAGGGTCTTGCACTCCGACCGAAAAGGACCGATAGTGACCACATTCGGTCTTGATTGATCTGATTCGGTCTCAGTTGATCGGGCGGGGCGGTGCGTGCCGCCCTTCCGGGCCGTGGAGTGTCGCCATGAGACGCAAACCGGGATCGCTCGCGCTCGTCTGCACCCTGGCCGCCGCGCTGACCTGCGTGCCACCCCCGGCGGCGGCCGGCGCCGCCACGGTCCCGGGCGGCGCGCGGCCGGGCGCCGCGGATACGGCCGCGGGGGACGCCGCGCAGGGTGCCGCACCCGGTGCCGCATCGGCCGCCGGGCGCGCCGGCGTGGCGGCCGGGGCGTATCCCGAGGTCGGACGGGGCACCCGGTTCCTCGACCAGGACGCGCTGCTCGCCGGGTACGCCGAGCCGGAGTGGTACAAGGCGAACATCCCGTTCCTGGAGGTCCCCGACCGGGAGATCCAGGACGTCTACTACTACCGGTGGAGCACCTACAAGCGGCACATCAAGTACACCGACCAGCAGAACGGCTACATCATCACCGAGTTCCACAACGCCCCCGGGTACGCCGCGCCGCTCGGCGGCATCGTCGCCGCCGCCGGGCACCACGTGTACGAGGGCCGGTGGCTGCGCGACACCCGCCCGCTCGACGACTACCTGCGGTACTGGCTCCAGGGGCCGGGCGCGGGCCCGAAGCCCAAGGAGGACTACGTCAACGAGCACACCGACGACTGGGCCCACGAGTACGCGTGGTGGGCGGCCGACGCCGTCTACCAGCGGTACCTGGTCACCGGCGACGCGGAGTTCACCACGAGCCTGCTGCCCGACCTGATCCGCCAGTACGAGAAGTGGGGCCACCAGTTCGAGCCGCGGCTCGGCCTCTACTGGTCGGTGCCGGTGTGGGACGCGATGGAGTACACCGCGTCCTCCTACGAGACCGACCCGGCCGACCCGTACCACGGCGGCCGCGGCTACCGCCCCACGCTCAACGCCTACCAGTACGGCGACGCCCGCGCGATCGCCGCCATCGCCCGGCTGCGCGGCGACAAGGCGACCGCGGCCGAGTTCGAGCGGCGCGCGGACGACCTGCGCACGGCCCTGCACAAGTGGCTGTGGGACGACGAGCGCAAGTTCTTCCTGCACAAGGCCCACGCCGACCTCGACCCCGGCGAGCGCCTGGTGGGCACCCGCGAGCTGATCGGCTACATCCCGTGGATGTTCGGCATGGCCCGTAAGGGCACCGAGGAGGCGTGGGCCCAGCTGACCGACCCGCAGGGGTTCGCCGCGCCGTACGGGCCGACCACGGCGGAGCGGCGCAGCCCGTACTTCATGCGCGACGCGCTCGCCGGCTGCTGCCGGTGGAACGGGCCGAGCTGGCCGTACGCCACCGCGCAGACGCTCACCGCGATGGCGAACCTGCTCAACGACCACGAGCAGTCGGTGGTGACCGCCGACGACTACCACCGCCTGCTGCGCACCTACGCGCTCACCCAGTACAAGGACGGCAGGCCGTACGTGGCCGAGGCGCACCACCCGGACGAGCCGCGCTGGATCTACGACGCCCGCGGGCACAGCGAGCACTACAACCACTCGACCTTCACCGACCTGGTGATCAGCGGCCTGATCGGGCTGCGCCCGCAGCCGGGCGACCGGGTCGTGGTGAACCCGCTCGTGCCGAAGGACTGGGCGTACTTCGCGCTGGAGAACACGCCGGTCCGCGGCCACAACGTGACCGTGCTGTGGGACCGGGACGGCACCCGGTACGGCCGGGGCGCGGGCCTGCGGGTGTACGTGGACGGCGTGCAGGTCGCCGCCCGGCCCGACCTGGGCGGGCTCACCGTCAAGGTGCCGGCCGCGAAGCGGCGCGACGACGGCGTGCGGCCGGTGAACGACGCCGCCAACCCGCACCGCGCCGGGTACCCGCGCCCGTTCGCGTCGTACACCGGCGAGATCGACGACGCGTGGGACGCGGTGGACGGCCAGATCTTCTACGACGACATCCCGCACAGCCGGTGGACCAACTACCGCTCGCCCAACCCCGGCGGCGACCACCTCGGCCTCGACTTCGGCGTCCCGACCCCGGTCAGCGAGGTGCGGTTCCACACGTACGACGACCGCGGCGGCGTGCAGACGCCCGCGGACTACCGGCTGGAGTACTGGGACGGCGAGACCTGGCGGGAGGTGCCGGGGCAGACCCGGTCCCCGGAGCGGCCGGCCGGCAACGCGCTCAACCGGGTCACCTTCCCGGAGATCGTCACCACGCGGATCCGCCTCGTCTTCACCAACCCGCCCGGCGCCTACGTCGGCGTCACCGAGCTGCAGGCCTGGTCACGGAACGCCGCGGGCGCGTCGCTCGCGGTCGAGCCGCCGGAGCGGCCGCGCCCCGACCGGCCGATGCCGGTGACCACCGTGTTCACCAACGGCACCGGCAGGGCGGCGCCGGACGTCCGCGTCACGCTCGCCGTACCGCCCGGCTGGACGGCCCGGCGGACCGGATCGTCCGGCCCGGCGACCGTGCCCCCGGGCGGAAAGCTCGCCGTGCGCTGGGAGGTCACCCCGCCGGACGGCTTCCTGCGGCCCGGCGCCCACCCGCTGCGGGCGTTCGCCACGTACGGCCCGCCCGCCCGGCCGGGCCGCGCCGCCGGCGGGTACGCGTCGCTCGAGGTCCCGCTCGACCTCGCCGCCTATCCGCGGGCCGACCACGCCGACGCGTTCACCGCGGACACCTCGGCCGACTACACGGTGCACCGGCCGTACGACGGCGAGGCGAAGCCGTCGGTGAGCGTCGGCGGCGGCCGCTTCACCGCCACCGGCACCGACCCGTACTTCGGCCTGGTCGCCGGCCCGGCCGCGCCGAGCTCGGGCGACGCGGTGAGCGTGCTCACCGTCGGCTCGTTCGCGGAGACCGGCCGTCCCGAGGACAGCGTGTTCGTCGGCTGGGTGAAGGACGGCGACAACTTCGTCACCGCCTGGTACAACCACACCCGCAAGGCGTCCGGCATCAACGTCCGGGTCAACGGGCGGCTGCTCCCCATCCACGGCGACGCGCAGCTCAGCCTCGCCCCCGGCGACCGGTTCGCGCTCGTGCTCAGCGGCGACACGATCACCTCGTACGCCGAGACCGGCGGTGTCTGGCGGCCGCTGCGCACCGCGGACATCGGCGACCTGCTCGCCACCCCCGAGGCCCGCGCGCAGTACCGGTACGGCTTCGGCCTGCGCGCCACCACCGGCACGATCGCCGTCGCCGGCTTCGCGGGCCACAGCGCCGTGCGGCCGGGCTGACGCCGGGTCGTACCGGCACGGGGCTGGGACAGGGAAGGCCCCCGGGACCGCCGCGGATCCCGGGGGCCGTCGCCATGCGTCGTCCGGCTCAGGTGAGGCTGTCGCAGCTCACCGCGTCGGGGTCGTTCGCCGCCTGCGGGACCCAGCGCACATTGGCGAACGACGCGGAGAACTCGCCCTCGGTGTACACGAGGAACGGCGTGTTCACGTTCTCCAGGTCGAGGCCGCGGGACGCGAAGCAGGCGATCGGGATCTTGACCGTCGCCTTCTCGCCCACCGGCAGGTTCGTGAACAGGCCCGTCGCCACCACCTCGGCGCCGCACGGCCAGACGCAGTGCACGCTGATCACCGTGCGGTCGGCCGGCGGCCGGTGCACGATCGTGTCGAAGACCAGCGCGCCCTCCGCGTTGTGGTAGCCGCGCAGGTCGGTGCCGCCGTTCGGGTTCTGCATGTAGATCTGCGCGGGCCCGGTGCCGTTCCAGGTGGCGCGCAGCGCGTCCTGCTGCACGTTCACGTCCGACGGCTCGACGCTGATCTCGGCGTGCGACGCGGTGAGGTCCGGGCCGATCTCGGTGCCGCTCCAGTTCTCCGCCGAGCCGATGTAGCTGCGGTACGGGTCGACGTCGGTGCGGTTGAAGATCTCCAGGGGCTCGGTGGCGGTGCCGCCGCCGTCGGTGGCGCCGCACGGCAGCTCGGCCGAGGTCTCGTCGAGCTTGCCGATCTTGCTCGCCTGGCCGTACCGCAGGCCGTACCCGAGCGGGAACAGCGGGTCGTAGTCCTTGTCACCCGCGTTGAGCGGGGTCTGGCAGGGGCCCTTCGGCCAGGAGTACGGCAGCCTGCCGGTGTAGCCGGGGCCGCTGTTGCGGCCGCGGACGAGCAGGTCGGCGACGCCGCCGCCCTCGGTGCCGGGCAGCCACGCGACCACGAACGCGTCCGAGCGGTTGAGCTCCTTATTGACGTAGAGCGGGCGGCCGGTGACGTACACGGTGATCACCGGGGTGCCCTTGCCGCTCACCCGGTCGAGCACGGCGAGGTCGTTCGGGTAGAGCTTCGCCGCCTCCAGGGTGCGCCGGGACAGGTCTCCCACGCCCTCGGCGTACGGCGTCTCGCCGATCACCGCGATCACCGCGTCGTAGGCGGAGACGTCCACGCCCTCGGCGGTCTCGTTGAAGGTGACGTTTTCCGGGCCGAGGGCCTCGCGCAGGCCGTCGAGGATGGTCTGGCCGACGGGGAAGTCGGCGTTGGTGTTGCCGGTGCCCTGCCAGGTGAGCGACCAGCCGCCGGTCTGGTTCTCCATGCTGTCCGCGCTCTTGCCGACCACGAGCACCTTCGACCGCGGCGGCAGCGGCAGCACCTTGTCGTTGTTCTTCAGCAGCACCTGCGACCGCCGCACCGCCTCGCGGGCGAGCTCGCGGGCCTGCAGCAGCTCGGTCTTGCCCGCGGCGAACCGGGCGGACGGCTTGGGCGCCTCGAACAGGCCGGCGCGCAGCTTGACGCGGAGGATGCGGCGCACCGCGTCGTCGATCCGGGACATCGGGATCTCACCGGACCGGACCTGGGCGACGGTGTTCTCGATGAACGCCTTCCAGTCGTTCGGCACCATCACCATGTCGATGCCGGCCTTGATCGCCTGCGGGCAGCTCGCGTTCGTGCAGCCGGGCACCTGGCCGATGCCGTTCCAGTCGGAGACGACGAACCCGTCGAACCCGATCTTCTGCTTGAGGATCCGGGTGAGGACCTTCTCGCTGCCGTGGATCTTGCCCTCGGTGATCCCGAGCTCCTCGTTGGTCCAGCTGTTGAACGAGGCCATCACGGTCTGGACCCCGGCGCCGATCGCGCCGTAGTAGCCCTGGCCGTGGATGTTGATCATCTCGGCCTCGGAGGACATGTTCACGCCCTGGTCGACGCCCTTGTCGGTGCCGCCGTCGCCGATGAAGTGCTTGGCGGTGGCGATGATGCCGTCCGGGCCGATCCGGTGCTTGCCGGTGCCCTGCAGGCCGAGCACGGCCTCGGTCGCGTACGCGCGGGTGATCCGCGGGTCCTCGGAGTAGCCCTCGTAGGTGCGGCCCCACCGGTCGTCGCGCGGCACGGCGACGGTCGGGGCGAACGTCCAGTCCTGGCCGGTGACCCGCACCTGCCGGGCGGTCGCCTGGGCGATCTTGCGGACGAGGCAGGGGTCCTGCGCGGCGCCGAGCGCGATGTTGTGCGGGAACAGGGTCGCGCCGAACACGTTGTTGTGGCCGTGCACCGCGTCGGTGCCCCAGATGATCGGGATCTTCAGCCGGGTGCTCTTCGACGCCTCCCAGAACGCGTCGGCGAGGGCGAGCCACTCCTGCGGCGAGGCGTGCTTGTTCCGGTTCGGCCAGGAGCCTCCGCCGTTGAGCACCGACCCGATGTTGTATTGCTTCACCTCCTCGGGGGTGATGGCGGAGATCTCCGGCTGGGTCATCTGGCCGACCTTCTCCTCAAGCGTCATCTTCTTGAGGAGCTCGTCGATGCGCTTCTCGTCGGCCGGGTCTTTGCGGAACCGGCTCGGCACCTTCGGCCAGTCGCGCAGGTTCGGCAGGTGCTTGGGGATCGGGGTGCAGGCCTGCGGGCCCTGCGGACCCTGCGGCGGGTGGGGGCCGGGGCCGCCGGGCTTCGCCGGGCCCGGACCGGCCGGACCCGGCCCCGGCGGCGGCGCGGTGGCCGCGGCGGCGGGCGTGATCGCGACCATGCCGCCGAGGAGCGCGACGCCGGCGACGGTGGCGAGCAGGCGGGCGCGGATCGGGGAGCGGGCGCGCCGGCCTGCGGGGCGCCATGCGTGCGAGCTACCCATGGACCCTCCAGGGGTGCGGGTGGGACCGATCAAGGAGAGAGCGCTCTCAGCACAGCGTCGGCGTGACTTTTCGCACAGTCAAGGCGAGAGGAAATAACAATTCACGTAACCCGGGCGAAACACCCCGGTACTCTGAGAGCGCTCTCACGGCAGGAAGACCGGGGTGCGGCGACCGCGCTCGCGCGCACCCCGGTGCTCGCACGGCCGCGGTGCGGCACCGCCGCCGTCCTTTGCGAATCGATCTTGACCTAAGTGAGATCGTTGGTCAAGCCGGGCGCGATCAGCCGAGGAACGGCGACGTCACCAGCGCCGCGGTGGCCGCCGCCAGCGTCCACACCCCCGCCTGGATCAGCCGGTACTTGGCCCGCACCAGCCTGCTGAGCACCGCGATCTGTTCGGCGAGCGCCTCCAGCTCGGCACGGGAGGACCGCTCCAGCGCCGCGACCAGCGCGTACGGCGACCGCTGCCGCGCCGCGTCGCCGTAGAACCCGATCAGCTCCCCGGTCCGCCCGTGGCCCAGCCGCGGGTACACGGCGGCGAGGAACATCACGATCGCCGCACAGGTCAGGGCGGCGCCGCACCACCACAGCCACTGCCCGCCGCCGAGGTAGTGCGGCCGCCAGTCCCCCGCGAACAGCCCGCCGAGCGTTGCCCCGACCGCCACCGCCGTCGCCCCCAGCATGATCGACGCCTTGGTGTCGGCCCGGCTCATCTCGGCCTTGATCTCGCCCAGCAGGTGGCGGGCGTACTCGGCCGCCTGCTCCGTCGGATTCGTCATGGGGCCTCGTCCGCCAACCGTGCGGGCACCGTGGCCGGCGTGACCGGGGCGCCGTCGCCGCGCTGCGCGACCCACGCCTCCCGCAGCCGCTGCAGCTCCTCCGCCAGCTGCTCGGGCGCGAACCGCCGGAGCGCGTCGTCCACCTCCTGCAGCGCGCCGAACTCCGGCTCGGGACCGGTCACGCCGTGCAGCTCGGGGCGGACCCGGTCGCGGAGCGAATCGGTGCGCCCCGCGGTGGCGAAAGCCGGCGGCACGCCTCCCGCCTTGTCGTGGAAGCCACGAGAGTAGAGCACGAACTGGTACGCCGCGCCGTACCGCTCGGCGATCCGGGCGATCATCTCTTCGCGCAGCGCCTTCAGATCACTCCAGGCGATATCGTGCCGCTTCACCAGCTTTCCTGCCTTGCGCAGCAGGCGCGTGCTCACCCGGTTCGCCCGCCACAGCCGCCTGCGGGCGCGGTACTCCTCGCTCACGAGCGGGTCATAGGCGACGATCTTCAATGCCAGGGCGCAGAGGGTGAGCGTGACGATGAGGATCGCCACGAAGTCCGTCGGCAGCTCGAGGTACGGCACGTCGCCGGCCTGCCCGAGCGCGGCGTTCGCCTCCCGGGTGCGCTGCACGGCCCAGACCAGGGCACAAAGGACGAGCAGGGCGGGCAGGGTGAGGCGGAACGCCCAGAACACGAGCCCGGCGAGGGCGCGGGCCAGGCCTGTGCGGTTCCGCTGCCGCTCGTGGTGGGTCCGCCGGGCGCGGTACACCGGCCCGCCGAGGATCGTGCCGGAGATGAGCAGCCCGACGGTGAGCGCGAACCCGGGCAGCAGGGTCAGAACCTCTTCCAGGGCGCTGATGTCGGTGTTCCCGACGAACTGCTGGAAGACCCCCTTGAAGTACCAGGTGTCGAAGAGGCCGACCGCGATGATCGTGGGCCAGGCGAGCGCCCGCAGCCAGAGCGGCGGTGGCGATGATCCGCTCTCGATCCGCGCCTCCTTCACCCGCCGGAGGCCCCGCACGGCCGCGCCGAGCTCCTCAGCGCGCACCACGGCGCGCAGCTCGGAGAGGGATGCGTCCGCCGCGTGGTACGCGCTGATCAGCCGCTCGCGCTGCGCGTTCAGCCGGTCGGCGTGCCGCTGCACGAGCTGCGAGCCCTGGTTCTTGGCGTACAGCAGGGCGTGCGCCTCCAGGTTGTCCAGCTGTTCCGGCCGCCGGGGCGGGGTGCGGTGGAGGTACGCGTCGAAGTTGCGCTGCCAGCAGTCGCATCCGTGATGGCACAGGTGCACCGGCTGCGCGACGCCGTTCGCGCTGGTGTTCGCACCGGGCGGCACGAGCCGACCGTCCAGCGCGCCGTCGTCGTCCTGCTGGAACCGGTCCTCCGGCGTTTCGTCGTCCCGATGAAATTCGTTGCCGGCCATGTCAACCACGCACCTTGTACTTGATCTCCACTCGGCGGTTGCACTGGCGCGCCGCGGCGCTCGTCCCCGGACACTTGGGTGACGTCTCGCCCTTCCCGACGACGCGGATGCCGCCGAGCCCGGCGTCCTCCAGCACGCGGCGCACCGCCTCGGCGCGCCGGAGCGAAAGGTTTTTGTTGTACGCGTCGTCGCCCTGATCGTCGGTGTGCCCGACCACCTGGACCCATTCCGGCGCCTTCGGGATAACCTTCTCGGCGAACGCCTCCAGCGCCCTGCGCCCCTTTGCGGAGATCCGGTCCGAGTCGACGTCGAAGAGCAGGTCACTGGGGAGCGTCTCGGTACGGACCGGGTTCGGGGGCGTCGCGATGGGCCGGAACCGGACGGGTTCGTCCTCGGCCCCCTTCGCCGCCGCCGCATCCTCGGCGGGTTGCGGACGCGCACTCGACCTCACGTCGCAGCCCTCCTTGGCGCCGGTGACCTCCGCGCACATCTCCGTCCACAGGGTGCGGAGCCAGTGCAGATGCGGCTCTTGGGGCTCCGGGTGTCCCGGCCCGACCACGCCCACCCACGGCAGCAGCACTTCCCAATCCTTCAGTTCGGGTACGGCTCGCTGCCGGGCGCAGGCCCGGACGATGCGCTTGGCGTGCCCGATGTCCCGCATCGCGGTCTGGCGCAGGTCGGCGCAGCCGGTCGTGGCCAGTCCGTCAGTGGCGACGACCAGGGTGCGCCGTGCCCCCCTCGCCTCGGGCGTCCCCAGCCGGAACGCGGCCATGACGTTGCTGCCCCGCTCGGCGGCGGGCTCCCGGGCGGCCTGGCCGATCCGCTCCCGCAGGCAGGCGCTGGTGTTCCCGGCGAAGAGCTGCCGGTTACGGTCGCCACCGGTCATCCGCGGCAGCGAGATCGGCGCGCCCTGCCAGGTGATGCTCTCCCCGCCGTCGATCGCGCCGATCCGGATCACGGCGGGCGTGCTGATCGACGGGATCAGCGCCGCCTCCGAGCCGAAACTGATCGAGCCGTCCTGGTGCGGCACACCCTTGCCGCCGAAGATCGCCGTGTACCAGTCGGCGCTCTGGCCGGTCTCCGCATCGCGCATGGACGCGCTGCGGTCGATCACCACGACGACCTCCTGCGCGGTCGGGGTCTTGTCACGCGCCAACCGCTCGAGCGCGGCGCAGGCGGCCCCTGGCACCGGTTCGGCGGTGACAGTCGTCGGGTCGTTGAAGAGCGAACACGCCGACACAAGGAGGAGGCCGGCCAGAGCGGCCGAGCGCAGTGGAGCGTTCATGCGTCTTCCCACGGCAGTTGCGTCGAGGGTTCGGGGACGTGCACGCCGAGTTGCTTGAGGGCGAACCGGAGCACGCTTTCGCTGTTCTTGACGAGATCGAAGACGTTGACCTGCTGCTGGGCGCTCATCACCCGGTTGAGCGTCTCGAGGAACTCCTCGGCTTTCTCCTCCCGCAGGCGCTCCATGATCTCCATGACCTCCGCCGCCCCGACGTCGGCGAGCTTCACGGCGTGGCGACTGCGCCAGTTCTCCTCGCTCTTCTCAAAGAAGGGGACCCACAGGTCACGCTCCTCGCCGAGCCGCGCCACCCGGCTGCGCGTCTTCTCCAACTTGGCGTGATCCTCTATCAGGCCTTGATAGAGCTCGCGCTGCCGTTCCCGGACCTCTTCGCTTGGGGCCACCCATGCCTGCACCGTGCATCTGACCGTCACGTCCTCGCAGTCGTGAACCGGCGCGAGGAACACCGCGGCCAGCCTCTCGTTGACGGCATCCTCGGCTTCGGCGGGGAGATGGGGGAGGAATTGGCGGGCCGTAGCGCGCACCACGGTGTGGATACGTCGCTGCACCATCCGCCGCGTCGTGTTGATTTCGGCGGCTAGATCCAGCCCGTTGTCCGTCTTCGGCTGGGCACACCAGGAGCACCAGACCGTCACGACGAAGTCCCATGCGTCGCCTCGGGCGGGCGTTTTGATCTCTACCGGGTCGTCCCACACGTGCAGGCCCTCACCGGGCGGGTGATCGCACGGGCGCGGTGGCGGCTGGAGGAATTGCTGGGTGAGCAGGATCGGGTTGTCCGGTCCGTCAGCGGGACAGGCGCGGGGACCGGAGCGGCGCCGGAACCATCCTTGTAGTCGGCGAAGGATACCCATCAGGTGGTACCGCCCTTCATGCGCGTGTGAAGGTGTTTGCACAGATCGGCGTCTGCGGCGCCCGTCTGGTACCAGTGGCACAGGTAGAGGCGGAGCGGTCCGTGCAGTGTGGCGGTGCTCCTCTCGAAAACGCGCTCGATGACGATCCGGTAGCGCTGCGAGAGGTCATCCCATGCGGCCACCCACGATCCGAACGCGTCCCATGCCTCGGGCACGGGCGGGGTGACCCCGCATTCCAGGGCGGCCGAGCTAAGGCCGCAGGTCAACGCATTGATCCAGGCTGTGGCGAGCTGCTCCTCGGCGGCGAGCCACGACTCGGCGTCGAGGTCGTCGATTTGCAGCCGGTCCCCTTCGTCGTCCTTCCTCATGGCTAGGCGTGTGAGAGCAAGGGCGGCGACGCGACGGAGACCGGCGTGTTCCTCCCCGCTCCAGTCGGCGAGCTCCTCAAGAATCTCCGGCGCGGTGGTGGGGGTGTACACCTCGGTGAGTGCCCGGCCTACGGAGTCGTGCAGGTAGCGGTTCCAGCGCAGGGATCGGGCCACCATGTACCGGAATGCCTTGAGTGCCTCGCCGATCCGTTCCCGGCCGATGAGCGAACCGTACGCCCGCGCCGCGGTGCGCCGGGTGGACGCGGTCCTCACCCATCGAGCGAGGCAGTCGAGCACCTGTGGGGAGGGCTTCGCCGCGTACGCCGCCTCCAGCGCCCAGGCGGCGAGCCACGACTCGTATTGCCGTTGGGAACGGCTCCATTCGTCGAGGAACTCGGCCTCGATCAGCTTGAAATCGAAGGCCGCGATGCGCCCGATCGCATGAGCGACCTTGACCCGGACCTCCCAGTGGCGCCGGTCCCGGCGTTGGGCGAGGAGCTTCAGCCAGGCGAGGACCGCCTCGCGAATGCTCTCCCCCTCCTCCCAGACCACTTCGAGGATCGCGCCCGCGAGTCTGGGGCGCCGGAGGCGGACCCGGGTGACACTGTCCCGAACGCTGCGCTCGGCCTGGGCCGCCTCCAGCCAGGCGGGAAGCCACTCCCACGACGGCGAAGCCGTCGTGTCCGGTGCCGGGTTGGGCGGCGCGAGCATTTCGAGCAGGAGAGCGGCAGCACGCGACACCGTGACGAGGGGGAGTTCGTTCAGCACCGCCAGGCTGATAAGGAAACAGCGCTGGTGCAGGGTGGTGTCCTCTTGGGAGAGCAGGCTCCTCGCCAGGTCCCTCAAGGCATCCGGGAGGCCGGACGTGAAGTCCTCGACACGCCCGCCCTCGGCGAGGACGCCGGCCGCCTCCCTCGCCAGGAAGTCACTCTCCCCAGGCGGCCGGTCCTCGCTCGCGATGTGGGCGAGCGCTTGAAGAAGGGACTGAGGGCAGGGGCGGCCGCGTTGCCTCAGGTGCCAGATGAGCCGGCTTTCGAATACCGCACGCGGATTCGGGGCGTCGTGCGCGACCGCGGGGTACCCGGGCAGACCGTCGGGGCCGGTCAGGACGACGAAACGGCCCTGCAGGGTGTCCGCTACGGACTGCAGATGGCGTATCACCTCGTTCCGGCCGTGCCGAGTCCACTCCGCGTTGGTGGCCCCCAGCACGTAGCCCGTGTGTTCGTCGAGCCGTCTCGCGTCGATGCGGCGTGGATCGTGGACGCCCTGGAGCCATCCGTGGCGCCGCAGGCCAGGTCTCTCGGCCGCCCACTGGGCCAGCGCGGCGAGAGCGGTCCAGAACCGGCCGCTGCTCTCATGCCCTTTCAGCACGACGACCTGCTCTACGGCGAGCTGACTGACCAGCTTGTTGTAGGAGGACGTCGGGACGAAAGTGTTCTCGATCTCCCGTGCGAGCTGCTCACCGACCAGGTGGCGTTTGATCGTTTCGGAGCGTTCCAGCCCTACGTTGATGTCGCCACCGTGCGTCTCGAAGAGAGCGCCACCCACGATGTGGTGAGAGGAGCCGTGGACGTAAGTTCGCAGGCTTTCCTCGCGCATGCGGCGCTCTGCGGCCTCGTACGCGAGCCGCTGGCCGAGCGGCCTGTCGTCATCAGCCTCTTCGTCCTCCTGGTGACCGTGCGACTCCACCTTCTCGCCGGTCGCGGTGGCGGAATCCGCATCTGATGCGCCGCCGGCGGCCGCGGTGACGGGACCCGAATCCGGAGTGGCACCGGTGGTCAGAGGGCTGTCGACGGCCGAGGCGGGGGTGTGCTCCGCGGCGGTGGAGTTCCCGGGAGCGGGTGTCGGCTCGGTCATCTGCGGCCGCCCAGGTTGATATCGCGGAGGTTGATGTCGCCCGAGTTGGTCTGGTTCACGACGGAATCCCGAATGTTGTGGGCGGACTGGGTGATGTGCTGGACGTGGTTCGGTGCCGTCGGCGGAGGCGAGGAGGGGGACGGGTCCGGAGCCGCGCCAGAGGACGAGTCGGGGTCCGTACCCGGAGGTGAGTCAGGGGGCAGGCTGAAACGATCCAGTTCGGGGATCTTGTACAGGTCACAGTTCGGCACGTAGAGATAGGCGCGGTACCGGTTTCGCTTCACCGCGACGTGGACCGGCCGGAAGGTCTCGAGGTCGAGCGAGCCGTACCCGGCGGTGAGGTGGTCGGTGTAGATGCGTTCGGAGACGATGACCGCGAGGTCCGCGCCCTGGCAGCAGGCGAGCGCGACCCGCAGCGCCTCGGCGTCGATCAGCCGGTTCACCGCGACCGCGGGATCACCCGCGATGCCGGTGGCGGCGTCGGTCCGCACCGGACCCTCGTGCAGGGACATGCGCAGGCGGATCGGGGTCCAGGGGCGGGGGCGCCTGCGGCGGTTGTGGGTGCCGAGGAGGACGTTGAGCTCCTCGATGAACGTCTCCGCGAACCGGTCTATCTGCGTGTCGGCGGGCAGCACCGCGAACAGGCCGTCCCCCGAGAACTGCGGCCAGCAGTCGTTCAGGTCGACGCCCGCCTCACGCATGGCGGTCTCCACCAGGTTGGTGAGGCTTTTCTGTGCCTGGAACTGCTCCGCCTCGTTCCGGCCGCTGTAGTTCTCGATATCGAGCGAGATCATCGGATGGATCTTGCGCATGCGGGAGTCGCTCATCCGTATGCCTCCGGATAAGTCGTGCGACGTGGTTGACACGCACCGTGCCACGAGGCGGGGGACACGAACGACGACAAAAGTCGTCGAAGAGGCAAACTTGCTGACCTCGTCCGTGGCTAGGTGACGATGTCCGCGAACTTCGCGAGCCTTGCCTTGTCGGTGATCAAGACGCGACGGCGACCCGTCTCGACCAATCCTTTCGCCGCGAGCCGCCTGAGTGCCCGCTGCACAGATTCCTTGGTGGCGCCGATCAACGCGCCGTATTCCGCGTGGGAGAGCCGGACGCCGACGTCGATGGCGCCCGTCGGACCCATACGCCCATACCGGTCCGCCAGCTCCAGCAGGGCGCGGCAGAGCCGTACCTCGACGCCGTAACCCGCGAAGTCGAGCCGGCGGCGGCCGGCCTGCCGCAGTCGTTCGCTGAGCATCCGGTTGACGGTCAACGCCACGGACGGCCTGCGCCGCAGGCAGTCGAGGAAGACCGGGCCGGGGATGTGGCTGATGAGCGAGCGGCGGCAGGTGGTGATCGTGGCGAACCTCGTCGTGTCGTCGATCACCGCCATCTCGCCGACCAGGTCGCCGCTGACCCGGATGGCGATGAGCGTCTCAACGCCGTTCTCCGCGCCCGCTTTCACCATCACCACCGCATCGAGCAGAACGAGGACACTGTCGCCTTTGTCCCCTTGACGGAAGAGCGTCTCGCCGGCCGAGTGCCATCGAGGGATGCCGAGGTCCAGCAGCGCCTTCCGGTCGGTGACCGGTAATTTGGACAAAAAGGTCCCCGCTGGCCAGTCGCGGGATACCCATGGTTCCGGCAGTGGTGGCACCACGTCTCCTGCATCTTTTGCAGGCAAAGCGGCTGTTTGGGTGGGGTCACCACCCGATGTCGGAACCCTACTACTGGTTATTGCGGATACTCGATGGCTTTTTGGTAAAGATTTGCATCTGTGATTTCGGATGCTTCCTGCCGCCCATTTATTTATGGTGCGTCCGAAAAGGTGGGCGAATCGCATGTTTCGGTTTATAGAGAAATGTCGATTATGTTCGACCGAATTCGTCGCCCTGCGAGGGCGTGTGACGGTCAGCGCACTGCGACGCCGGCGTCCTTGGTGGCGAGGAGGTCGGCGAAGAGGGACTCCCACTGGGGCATGACGACCTCGGGGGTGTAGGCCCGGACGGTCTCGCGGGCGGCGGCGCCGAGGCGCTTGCGGAGGTCCACGTCCTCGATGGCGCGGATCATGGCGCGGGCGAGGGCGTCGACGTCGCGGGGCGGGACGAGCAGGCCGTCCTTCTCGTGGGTGATCACGTCGGCCGGGCCGGTGGGGCAGTCGAAGCTCACCACGGGCAGGCCGTGCCCCATCGCCTCGATCATCACCATGGGCAGGCCCTCGAAGCGGGAGCTGAGCACGAACAGCGAGGCCTTGGCCAGCTCCTCCGCGAAGGTGTCGCTGCGGCCCATCAGCCGCACGTGCTCGGTGAGGCCGAGCTCCTCGATCATCTCCTGCAGCCGCTGCCGGCGCGGGCCGGTGCCGAAGATGCGCAGCCGCCAGTCGGGGTGGGCCGCGACCACCTGGGCGAACGCGGGGATGAGCAGGTCGAAGCCCTTCTGCTTGTAGAGCCGCCCCGCGGCGATGACGATCTTGCTGTTCGGGTCGCAGGGCCTGCGGCCGGTCAGCACGGTGGAGTTCGGGATGCGCTCGATCCGGGTGCCGGGCAGCGCCTTGCGGTACTCCTCCCGGTCGGTGTTGGTGAGCACGACCACCGCGTCGGCGCGCGGATAGTACTTGAGGATGTGCCGCTTGGTGTCCGGCTTGTGCGTGGCGAGGTTCATGTGCTCCTGCACCACGTGCACGATGTGGCGGGGCGCGAACCGGGCGCCGATGATGTTGAGCGCCGGCCGGGTGGTGACGAGGATCCCGTCGTCGAGGTTCGCGACCGCGTCGATGGTGGCCCGTTCCACCCGCTCGGTGAAGTACCGGGCGGCGAACTCGTCGCTCGGCACGACCCGGCCGCGCAGCTTGCGGCGGATCCGGCGCCACAGGCTGTCCGGGCCGTACCCGTCCCGCTGGTCCACCAGCGTGCTGATCCGCACCCGCGGGTCGAGCGGGAACTGCGGCTTGGTACGCCGCCGCACCACGCTGACGATCTCCACGTCGTGTCCGGCCGCCGCCATCGCGCTCGCCTGGTTGAACACCGTGCGGATCGTGCCGCCCATCCCGTAGGCGTGGAGGAGGAGATAGCGGATCTTCACCGTCGATCACCTTCGCTCGGGCGGGATGCTCGCCTCGTCCACCTGCCCGCCGGGGCGATGCTCAGACCGGCCCGGACCGGCGCCGAGAGCGGGACGCGTGCCGCGGGCCGGTTCCGTGCCGTGACGGGGGCCGCGAGGCACAGGGCTCAGGCGGGCGTCTCCTGCTCGTCCTTCTCCGTACCCTGCTCAGCGCTCTTCGCAGGGCTCTTCTCGCCGTCCTGCTCGCCGCTCCTTCCGGCGGCTCCGTCGTCCTCGGCCGGGCCGCCCTCCTTGGGCAGGTAGCCCCAGGCCACGCACATGGGCCGGAGCAGCTCCGGGATCTCGTCGGGCGACGGCAGCTCCCGGCCGGGCAGCACCCGGCCCGCCCGGATCTTCTCCTTCCAGTCGCCGAGCCCCTTCACGATCACGTCCGGCATGCCGTACTCGAGCATGCCCGGCTCGTACGGCACGCCGAGGAACTCGCAGATCCGCTTCGCCTCGGCCTCCGGGTTCGCGGTGAGGTCCTCGTACCGGACGGTGAGGCCGGGCAGCGCCTTGCGCGCCTTGTTCACCGCGCGCATGTAGCGCAGGGCGTCCTCGGCGGCCTCCTCGGGGGTGCGCTTCTCCGGGCTCGCCTCGTACCAGGACTGGGCGATGGAGGCGGGGTGGCGCAGCAGGAAGATGTACTTGGCGTCCGGCCAGCAGGTGGCGATCCGCTGGTAGGCGAACGCGTTCGCCGGGGTCTTCTCGACGATGTACTTCTTGCCGCTCCGCGCCAGCTCGCGGTGGAGCACCCGGTCCCACAGCAGATGCTCGAGGTCGGCCTGGTTGTGGCCGAGCGCCGCCATCGCCTTCTCGGCGAGGTTCGTGCCGAACTGCACCGTCAGCCGCCGCACGTGCAGTTCATGCGGGGCGTGCAGCATCGAGTGCGCGTTCAGCATCGCGCGCAGCAGCGTCGATCCGGAGCGCACCGGCGACATGATGAAGATCGGCGACTTGACCAGCCGGTCGTGCTCCGGGTCGGCGGGCGGCCGCACCTGGTCGGCCGGTGCCGTGGGAGCTGGAGTCGCCCGTGAGGCCGGGCGCGGACGGCTCTGCTGTGGGCGATACCGGGTGATCTGGTACCCGGTGATCTCCGCCAGAGCCTCGTTGACCTTGCGTTTCCAGCTCATGCGCGCCGATATTACCCAGTCTTCCTGTGAGAAGGATGTAAGCCGCAAAGCAGGGTGGCCGCTCTGTGATCAATACGCTCACCTGCGAGGATACGGCGCGATCGAGGGAAGACCGGTCAGCCGCCCGGGTGGCGTGTCGAACGGTGCGGCGGGCGCGCCCGTCCGCGCGCCGTTTTTCGGCTATGCGGCCGGTTTTCCGGTTCACGGCCGCGCCGCTCGCGGGCACCGGTACGGCACGCCGCCGCCCGCCCGCGGTGACCGGTGCCGGGGGCGGCGGGGCCGCGCACGGCACGGGCTCTCCCCGGCCGCTCCGCCCGGTACGGCAGCGCCCCGCCGGGGTGAGGAAGTCCGCCGGTCGGCCGGGGGACCGGCGGGGGTGCGTGTCATGATGGCGATGCGATGTCTCGCGCCGCCTGGACGTTCCGTCTCGCCCGGGCCACCGCGTTCGCGGTGGTGTGTCTCGGGCTGGCGCTGGCTGCGCATCTGTTCGCCGGCGGCGTGGTCACCTGGCGGGGCGTGGCGATCGGCCTCGCCGTGGGGTACGCGGCCGCGGTGCCGGCCGCCGGCCGGGAGCGCACCCTGAGGACGATCCTGCCGCTGCTCGGCGCGGTGCAGGTCGCGCTGCACCTGCTGTTCTCGATGTGGCCCGCCGCGGCCGCCGACGGCGTCCCGATCGCGCACCCGCACGGCGGGTTCGCCCCGACCTTCGGCATGCTGGTCGCCCACGCGTGGGCGGCCGGGCTCACCGCGGTGTGGCTGGCGCGCGGCGAGGCCGCCCTGTGGCGGCTGCTGCGCGGGCTCGCCGTACGGCTGATCCGGCTGCTGACCGGGCACGAGGTGCCGGGGTTCGCGTCTCCGGTGCCGGTGCGGGCGGACCGGGAGCGGCCGCTCCGCCCGGCCCCGCCGCGCCACGTGATCAGCCGGCGCGGCCCGCCGTCCAAGCTCGCCGCCTGCGCCGCGTGACCGGGTCCGCCACGCCGGGCCCGCACGCCGGCTCGCGCCCGTGTGCCCGGCACGCCGTACCCCTGCCGTCCCGCGGTACGGCTGCGCGCTGACGCCGGCCGGAGGCGGTTCCGCGGGCGTCGATGATCCCGTTCGCCCGCGGACGCCCGTGACGGCGGCCCTGCCGTCCCGCCCGCCGCCCGTCCGGAGCATCCCGCAGAGGGCTCCGGCCGTCGGCGTCGGCCCACAGCCGGCTGCTCACCGATGAGCGCGGCGCGGCCGGTCCGGCACGTCCATCCGCCCACGGCCCGCGGACGCAAAGACCGGTGGCCACGCGCGCGGCGGCCGTTCGCCCGCGCCGGCGCGCGTCCCGGCGCGGCTGCCACCGGCGTACGCCGGACGTTCGTCCCCGAATCCCCGACAGTCAGATGAAGGCGGCACGTATGTTCTCTCCGCTGTTCTCCCGTCGCGTCGTCGTCTCCGGCGCGCTCGCGCTGCTGCTCCCCTTCGGCCTCGCCGCGTGCGGCTCCTCCGACTCCGGCGGCTCGACGTCCGCGTCCGCGAGCCCGGCCGCCGCGCACACCTCGCCGGCCGGCAGCCCGGCGGCCGCGCTCACCGTCACCGACCCGTGGGTGAAGGCCGCGGACAAGGGCATGACCTCGGCCTTCGCGACCCTCGTCAACAACACCGACGCCGAGATCACCGTCGTGTCGGCGAGCTCGCCCGCCGCCGGCCGGGTCGAGCTGCACGAGGTCGTCGAGAAGGACGGCGAGATGGCGATGCAGCAGAAGCAGGGCGGCTTCGTCGTCCCGGCCCGGGGCAGCCACACGCTGCAGCCCGGCGGCGACCATCTCATGCTGATGGACCTCACCGGCAAGGTACGGCCCGGCGACGAGGTGGCCTTCACCCTCACCCTCGCGGACGGCTCGACGGTCGAGTTCACCGCCGTGGCGAAGGAGTTCGCCGGCGGCGACGAGAAGTACCACGAAGGCGAGTCCCACGAGGACGGCAAGTCCCACGACGACGAGGCGGACGGGCACTGAGGCGGCCATGCGGGAACCACGACTGACGCGCAGGCATCTGCTGACCGGCGGCGCGGTCACGGCGGCGGCCGGCGCGCTCGCCGCCTGCTCCGCCGGCACGGCGGCCGACGCCCCGTCCGCCCGGGCCTCGGCCGCGGAGACCCGGATCCCCACCGGCACGACGGTGGAGCCGTTCCACGGCGAGCACCAGGCCGGGGTGGCGACCCTGCCGCAGACCTACGCGGCGTTCGTCGCGTTCGACCTCAAGCGCGGGGTGGACCGCGAGGCGATGGGCCGCATGATGCGGCTGCTCACCGACGACGCACGGCGGCTCACCGCGGGGAACGGCGCGCTCGCCGACACCGAGCCGCACCTCGCCGAGTTCCCGGCCCGGCTCACGATCACCTTCGGGTTCGGGCCGGGCCTGTTTGAGAAGGCGGGCCTGGAGAAGCAGCGCCCGCCCTCGGTCAAGCAGCTGCCGAAGTTCCCGATCGACCGGCTCGAGGACCGGTGGAGCGGTGGCGACCTGCTCATCCAGATCTGCTCCGACGACGCGGTCACCCTCGCCCACGCGCTGCGGATGACCGTCAAGGACGCCCGGTCGTTCGGCACGGTGCGCTGGATCCAGCGCGGGTTCCGCCGCCCGCCGCACGTGCAGGAGCCCTCGCTGACCCAGCGCAACCTCATGGGCCAGCTCGACGGCACGGTGAACCCCCGGCCGGGCACGCCCGAGTTCGACAAGGCGGTCTGGGTCTCCGACGGCCCCGAGTGGTTCCGCGGCGGCACCACGCTCGTGCTGCGCCGCATCCGCATGGAACTGGAAACCTGGGACAAGGTCGACCCGGTGGCCCGGGAGTTCACCATCGGGCGGCGGCTGTCCGACGGCGCCCCGCTCACCGGGAACGCCGAGCACGACGAGCCGGACTTCGACAAGAAGACCCCGGCCGGGCTGCCGGTGATCGGCGAGTACGCGCACATCCGCCGGGCGCACGTGGCCGACCCGGCGATGCGTATCTTCCGGCGCACGTACAACTACGACGACGGGCTGTCGGCGGACGGCGTCGCCGACAGCGGCCTGCTGTTCGCCTCCTACCAGGCGGACGTGGAGCGGCAGTTCCTCCCGATCCAGCGCCGCCTCGCCGAGGGCGACCTGCTCAACGACTGGACCACCCCGATCGGCTCGGCCGTGTTCGCCATCCCGCCCGGCTGCCGGGAGGGCGGGTGGATCGGCGAGACCCTGCTCGGCTGAGGCCCGCGTGAGATGATCACAGGCGGCGCCCGGCGGCCCGGCCCCGCTGGCGGGCGGGCCGCCGGGCCGAGCCGTACCGACGGGCCGCGAGCGAAGGGTGGCGAGGCGATGCGGGTGGCGGTGCCGCACCGGTGGCCGGCCGACCGGGCCGAGGCCGAGGCGATCCAGGACCGGCTGCGGCCGGCGGTGCGGGTGGAGCCGGACGACGCGCCGCCGCCGCGGCCCCGGCTCGTGGCCGGGCTCGACGTCGCGTACGCCACGGACGACGACCGGCTCGCCGCGGCCGTGGTGGTGCTCGACGCGGTCACGCTCGAGGTGGTGGAGAGCGCCACCGCGGTGGGGCGGGCGGCGTTCCCGTACATCCCGGGGCTGTTCGCGTTCCGCGAGCTGCCCACCCTCGTCACCGCGCTCGAGCGGCTCACCGTCGCCCCCGACCTGCTCGTCTGCGACGGCCAGGGCCTCGCCCACCCGCGCCGGTTCGGGCTCGCCTGCCACCTGGGGGTGATCACCGGCCTGCCGTCGATCGGGGTCGCCAAGCAGTCGCTCGTCGGCGAGCACGCCGAGCCCGCCGCGCCGCGCGGCGCCTGGGCGCCGGTGCGCGACGCGGGCGAGGTGGTCGGGCGGGCGCTGCGCACCCGGACCGGGGTGCGGCCGGTGTTCGTCTCGGTCGGCCACCGGATCTCGCTCGCCGCCGCCACCGAGCTCACCCTGCGCCTCGCCCCCGCCTACCGCCTCCCGGAGACCACCCGCCACGCCGACCGGCTCTCCCGCCAGGCGCTCCGCGCGGCCCTCGGCGCCGCGGGCTGAGGCCGTTACCCGGCGCTGACCGGCGATCGGGGGAGGGTTGGGGTACGGCGGAGCATGGCGTGGCGCAAGGCACGGTACGTGGACTGCGAAGTCGTCCGTGCCGCACGGGTCCGGCCGGCCGGCGCGCCGCGCCGGGGCCCGCCGTACTCCAGGGAGATCACTGAAATGGATATGCCTGTGATCAACGCGTGCCAGGTGGAGTCCTGCGTCTACAACCGGGACCGGACCTGTCATGCGCTCGCCATCACGATCGGGGACGCCCACCTCGCCCAGTGCGACACCTTCTTCACCGCGCCGGCCAAGGGCGGCGACCCTGAGGCGATGGGCAAGGTGGGGGCGTGCAAGATGTCCGAGTGCCGGCACAACTCGCAGTTCGAGTGCCAGGCCCCGGGCATCGAGGTCGGTGCCAAGCACCAGATGGCCGAGTGCCTCACCTTCGCGCCCGCGTGAGCGGGCCCGGCGGGGCGCGCGCCGTCACCGGCCGCACCCGATCGTGCGAGGTCACCCCGGCCGGTCGGGGGACGCGCCACCGGCGGCCGGGGTGACGTCCGTCAAGAGGCGGGCAGGTCGAAGGCGTACAGGGTGGCGTCCCCGCAGGCGATCACCAGCGGGGCGGCCACGGCGAGGGCGTCCAGCGGGCCGTCGAGGCGTACGGCGGCGGCGCACTCCGGCCAGGCGGCGGCGCGCCATACCCGCAGCGTGCCGTCGGCGGAGGCGGTGACCAGCCGGGAGCCGTCCGGGGTGACGGCCGCCGCGGTCACGCCGCCGGTGTGGCCGGTGAGGGTGGCGACGGGGGTGCCGTCGGGCCGCCAGATGCGCACGGTGCGGTCGTCGGACGCGGTGGCGAGCCAGGCGGCGTCCGGGGCGACGGCCAGCGCGTTCACCCGCCGGGGGTGGGCGGCCACGGTGGCGATCGGACGGCCGTCGGGCCGCAGCAGCCGCAGCGAGCCGTCGGGGAACGCGGCGGCGAGCCAGCCGCCGTGCGGGGCGATCGCAATGGCGCTCGCCGCGCCGGGGTGGCCGACGGCGGCGATCGGCTCGCCGTCGGCGCGCCACAGCCGCACCGTGCGGTCGCGGGACACGGTGGCGAGCCAGCCGCAGTCCGGGGCGATCGCGACCCGCACCACCGCGTCGGTGTGGCCGGTCAAAGTTGCCATGGGCTCGCCCTCGGGCCGCCAGATGCGCACGGTGTGATCGGCGGAGGCGGTGGCGAGCCAGGTCGCGTCGGGGGCGATCGCCACGCCGTACACCGGGCCGGTGTGGCCGGTGAGGGTGGCGACCGGGGTGCCGTCGGGCCGCCGGATGCGCACGGTGTGGTCGTCCGACGCCGTGGCGAGCCAGGCGCCATCGGGGGCGACGGCCACGGCGTTCACCGGGCCGGAGTGGTCGTGCGCGGTCGCGACGGGATCGCCGTCGGCGCGCCACAGCCGCACCGTGGCGTCGTCGGAACCCGTGGCGAGCCAGGTGCCGTCCGGGGCGGCCGCCATCGCGGTGATCGGTTCGGTGTGGCCGTCCGCGTCGTACGGCGCGGCCTGCCAGATCCGTACGGTTTCGTCCTCGGACGCGGTGGCGAGCCAGGTGCCGTCCGGGGCGAACGCCACCGCGTAAACCTCGCCGGTGTGGCCCTCCAGCGTCGCGAGGGGTGCGCCGCCGGGGCGCCGGATGCGCACGGTGTGGTCGGCGGAGGCGATCGCGAGCCGGCCGCCGTCGGGGGCGACGGCCAGGGCGTTCACCGGGGCGGGGGTCCGGTGCGCCGCGATCGGGTGGCCGTCGGGCCGCCAGGTGCGCACCGTGGCGTCGGCGGAGGCGGTGGCGAGCCAGGTGCCGTCCGGGGCGAACGCCACCGCGGTCACCCGATCGGCGTGGCCGTCGAGCGTGCCGATCGGGCGCACGTCGGCGCGCCACAGCCGTGCCGTGGCGTCGCCGGAGGCGGTGGCGAGGCGGGACCCGTCCGGCGCGATCGCCACGCCGTACACGGGGCCGGTGTGGCCGGTGAGGGTGGCGACCGGGGTGCCGTCGGGCCGCCAGATGCGCACGGTGTGGTCGTCCGACCCCGTGGCGAGCCAGCTGCCGTCCGGGGCGACGGCCACGGCGTTCACCGGGCCGGTGTGGCCGCGGAGCGTGCCGATCGGGCGCCCGTCGGCGCGCCACAGCCGTGCCGTCGCATCGTCGGACCCGGTGGCGAACCAGGTGCCGTGGGGCGCGAACGCCACCGCGGCGACCGCGGCGGTGTGGCCGGTGAGCACGGCGACGAGCCGGCCGTCGGCGCGCCGGATCCGCACCGTGCGGTCCGCCGCCACGGTGACGAGCCGGGACCCGTCCGGCGCGATCGCCACCCCCCACACCGGGGCGGCGTGCGCGGCCACCGCGCGGGCCGGGGGCGGTTCGGGACGCCGCCACCGCAGGATTAGCGGCGCACGTTCCGCCGCCGCCCGCACCTCGGGGAGGGCCGCAAGGTGGGCCAGCCGGTTGCTCTCGGTCGGTCCCCGCGCGTCCAGATCGCCGAGCAGGTGCCCCACCCGCCGCAGGTGCCGCAGCGCGGCCGCCGCCCGCGGGCCGGGGGAGCGGGCCAGGTCGGCCTCGAGCGCCGGTGGGCCGGAGTCGGCGAGCCGGGCGAGCATCCAGCGCACGTCGGTCACCAGCTCCGTCAGCTCCGCCGTACGGCCGGCCTCGGCGAGGTGGAAGGCGAGGTGGTCCCGCACGAAACGCGCCTCGGGCTGGTGCCACCGGCGCCGGTACCGGTCGGCCAGCAGCCGGTTGACCTCGGCGCGCCGCGCGCCCAGGTCGGCGCGGAGCCGATCCCGCACCGCGTCGTGCACGACCAGCGCCGGGCGGTCCGGATCCGCGTCCCGCAGGGTGACCAGGGCCAGGCCGGCGAGCGTCCGGCACACCCGCTCCGCCTGGTCGCGCCCCAGCCCCGCGGTGGCCGACCACAGCAGGTGCGCCGCCTCCACCGGGATCTCCGCGTCCGCGGGGAAGACGCCCAGCTCGGCGAACCGGTCGCGCAGCTCGGGCGGCAGCGCCTCGGCGGCGAGGCCGATCGCCGCCGCCAGGATCCCGGACCGGCTGCCGGCGCCGCCGGGGCGGTACGGCCCGGCCCGCTCCAGCCGGTCCGCGGCGCGCCGCGCGGCGGCGTCCACCGCCGTTCCGCGGGCCACGTCGGCGGCGAGGCGGGCGATTGCTGAGCGCGAGCGCCAGCGGCAGGCGGCCGGTCGCCGCGGCGAGCCGGGCCCGCAGCGCCGGATCGATCGGCGGCAGCCCGCGCGTGAGGACCTCGCGGGCCGCCGCCTCGTCGAGCGCGCCCACCTCAACCCGCCGGTGACCCGGCGGCGGCAGGCCGGGATCGGACGTGGTCACCAGCAGCCACATCTGCCGGGCGAGCACCTCAAGCGGCTCGAGCTGCGCGGGCGTGGCCACGTCGTCGGCGACGAGCAGCATCGGCCCGTGCCCGAGCAGCTGGTCGGCGAGGTGCCGGGCGAGCGGCCCCGCGTCGGCGGGCGGCCGGTCCACCGGGAGGGGCGGGAGCAGCCCGCGGCAGCCCGGGGGCCGCGCCCGGGCGCCTCCCGGAACATGCCGTAGAGCAGGGCCGCCACCTCGGCCGGGGCGCGCTCCCGGCCGACGGTGAGCCACAGGACGCCGCCGCCGAAGCGGTGCCGTACCCGGGCGTCGTGGCAGGCGAGCAGCGCCAGCGAGGTGGTGCCGGACCCGGCCGGGCCCACCAGTGCCGTGATCCTGCTCGCCGTCCCGGTCCCGTCGTCCCGCAGGAGCGCGGCGGTCACCTGCGCGAGCTCCGGCCGCGGCCGGAGGTGGGGCGGGCACGGCGGCACCGCGTACGCCGGTCCCAACGGGGATGTCCGCACGAACAGGACGGTACGGGCCCGGCGGCACCGGGGAAAGCGGCGGCCGGGAGGCTCCCGCGGCGGCCGGTGCGCGGGCGCGCGCCGTCAGGCCTCGACCGTGCGGCCGCTGCGCTGGCCGGCAGCCCCGGGGACGGGGGCCGCCGCGTCGTCGCCGAGCTCGATGATCCGGTTGTGCTCGTCGACGTGGACGATGCGGGGCACGTGCGTCTTCACCTCGTCCTCGTCGACCTGCTTGAACGACATGATGATGACCTTGTCGCCCGGGGAGACGAGCCGCGCCGCGGCCCCGTTGATGCCGATCACGCCGGACCCGGCGGGGCCCTCGATCACGTAGGTCGTCAGCCGCGCGCCGTTGTCGATGTCCACCACGTGGACCTGCTCGTTCTCGACGATGTCGGCGGCCTCCATGAGGGTGCGGTCGATCGTGATCGACCCGACGTAGTGGAGATCCGCCTGGGTCACGGTGGCCCGGTGGATCTTGCCGCCGAGCAGGACACGCTGCATCTGATGACCTCCTGGGATGTGTCGGCGCCGCGGGCGTCCGGCCACCCGGTGGGCTCCGGTCGTACCGGCCTCGCGTCAGGCGGTGTCCCCGCCGTCTCCGCGAGCGGCCCGCGACGACGGTCAGGGCGGAAACCTGACAAGGCCACGTGTTTCGCCCCGTAGCTTATGACCCCCGGACGCGTGCCGGACCGCGAGGTGCCCCCGCGTGCGCCCACGGCGTACGGCACGGCGCGCGCGGCCAGATGCCCCCGGCGATGCCCCGGCGGGGTCGCCGTCGGCCGTACGTGCCGGGGGTGAGGCCGGCTCCGGGTGTGCGATCCGCACGTCGCCGGCGCCGTACCGCGCGCCCGGGCAGCGTGATCGCGCGGACCGCGCGCGCCGGCCTGCCCCGCGGACGGCCACCCCGCCGGAGCGGCCACCGGTGCCCGGGACCCGGCGGCACCGGGCCGCGGACGATCACGCTCGTCCCGGCCCGCCGGATCCGGGGCGTCAGCTCCGGTAGCGGGCGGCGAGCTCGGGGCGCTGCCCGCCGAACGCGGCGAGGGAGGCGGCGAAGGCGGCGTCGAGCAGGGAGGGGTCCGCCACGCCGGGCGCGGTCACGGTCTCGCCGAGCTCGAGCCCGCGCAGGCTCGCGGTGACCACGTCCTCGGCCGACATGCGGGGGATGCCGCTGAGGTCGATGCCCTGGCGGGTGTGGAACTCGGTCGCCACGACCCCGGGCAGCAGGGCCTGCACCCGAACCCCGGTGCCCTCCAGCTCGGCGGCGAGGAGCTGCGAGAACGCGAGCAGGTAGGCGAGCGCCCCGCCGTACACCGCGCGCCGGGGTGTGACCGACGACGGCGCGGGACCGCTGAACGCGATCATGCCGCCGACGTTGATGATCGTCCCGGCGCCGCGGTCGAGCATGCCGCCGAGCACCGCCCGGGCGAGCAGGGTGGCGGCGAGGATCTTCACGTTGACCACCTCGGCCGCCCGATGCGCGGGCAGCTCGGCGAACGGCATGTAGTGCGCCACACCGGCGTTGTTGACGAGCAGGTCGACGGGCTCGGCCGCGGCCGCGGCCGCCACCTTCTCGATGCCGTCGGGCGTCGCCAGGTCCGCGGCGAGCGGGCGGACCGTGACGTTCGGGTGGGAGGCGACCAGGTCCGCCAGCCGGGCGGTGTCCCGGCCGACCGCGATCAGGTCGTACCCGTCGGCGGCGAGGCGGTCGGCGAAGGCGCGGCCGATGCCGGAGGTGGCGCCGGTGACCAGGGCGAGTGCGTTCATGCGACGGTTCCTCTCTGCGGGGCCTCACCGGACCCGCTGTCCGATGCGGCCGCCCTCAGTCTCGGCGCGCCGCGCGGATCCCGGCAGTACCCCGGCGATCCTGGGGCCGTCGGGACCAGGGACCGCGGCGGCCGGCCGTGGCGCGGCGGCCGGGATCGGCCGTGCCTGGGGGTGACGGGGCCACCCGGGCACGCGGCCGCCGCGCCTAGGGTGGCGGTATGGCCGACGCGAACCTGCTGGGCGAGTACCTCCGGGCCCGCCGCGAGCTGATCACACCGGAACAGGTCGGGCTGCCGCGGGCCGGGATCCGCCGCGTGCCCGGCCTGCGGCGCGAGGAGGTGGCGATGCTCGCGGGCATCAGCGCGGACTACTACCTGCGGCTGGAGCAGGGCAGGGACCGCAGCCCGTCCCGGCAGGTGCTCGAAGCCCTCGCCCGCGCGCTGCTGCTCGACGACGACGGCACCGAGTATTTGCTGTCCCTCGCCGAGCCCCGGCCGCGCGCGGCCCGCCGGCGGCCCCGCCGGGAGACCGTGCCGCCCGGCATCCGGGTGCTCGTCGACACCATCGGGTTCCCCGCCTTCGTCGAGGGGCGCTACTTCGACGTGCTCGCCGCCAACCAGGCCGCCGCCGCGCTCTCCCCCCGGCTCGTCCCCGGCCGCAACCGGCTGCACGACGTGTTCCTCGATCCCGCCGAGCGGGCGCTCTACCCGGCCTGGGACGAGGTCACCGCCCGCCTGGTCGCCGGGTTCCGCAGCTCCGTCGGGGTCGACGTGCACGACCGGCGGTTCGTGGACCTCGTCGGCAGCCTCTCCATCGCCAGCCCGCGGTTCCGCGAGCTGTGGGCCCGGCAGGACGTCGCCCGCCGCGAGGGCGCGAGGGCGGTGATCGCCCACCCCGTGGTCGGCGAGCTCACCCTCTACCGGGAGAAGCTGCCGGTCACCGGCACCGACGGGCAGATGCTCGTCATCTACCACCCCGAGCCCGGAACCGCCGACGCGGAGAAGCTGTCGCTGCTCATCTCGTTCGAGCTACCCGGCGCAACGGATCCGCCCGCCCGGAATCCCGCCGAGGGGCACCGGCCCTGACCGTGTCGGCGGGTAAGCCGGGAGCCCGATGATGCGGGCCGCGAGCGGTGTCAGAGCATCGAACCGCCGCTCGCGTCGATCCAATGGCCGGTCACCCACCGGGCGTCGTCGGAGGCGAGGAAGGCGACGATGTCCGCGATGTCCTCCGGTTGCGCGACCCGGTTCAGCGGGGAGAGGGCGGCGATCGCGGCACGCCCCTCCTCGGTGGCGAGGCGCGCGGCGTTCATGTCGGTGTTGGTCGAGCCGGGGCCGACCGCGTTGACCGTGATCCCGCGCGGGCCGAGCTCCTTGGCGAGGGTGGCGGTGAGGGAGTCGAGGGCCGCCTTCGACATCGCGTACGCCGTCAGCTCGGGGATCCGTGCGCCGTGGGTGAACCGGGTGGAGATGTTGATGATCCGGCCGCCGTCCCGGAGCCGGGAGAGGCCGCGCTGGACGATGAAGAACGGCGCCTTGGTGTTGACGGCGAACACCTCGTCGTAGGTCGCCTCGGTCACCTCGGCGAACGGGATCCGGCCGCCGAGGATGCCGGCGTTGTTCACCAGGATGTCGAGGCCGTCGGCGTGCTCGTCGAACGCCGCCCACAGCGCCTCGGCGTCACCCGGGACGCCGAGCCGGGTCTGGACGGCGAAGGCCTCGCCGCCGCCTTCGGTGATCGCCTTCACGGTCCGCTCGGCGGCCTCGGCGTTGCCGCCGTAGTGCACGCCGACCCGGGCGCCGTCCCGCGCCAGCCGAAGCGCGATCGCGCGGCCGATCCCCCGGCTCGCGCCGGTCACCAGCGCCGTCTTCCCTGCGAGTGGGCTCATCGTCGACACATCCATTCTCTAGCGGTCGTTACAAAACGGACGATAGCACAATGTCTAACGATCGCTATAAAATGCTTGCGTGGCCACGACTACGCGCGGACGTCCCCGCTCCTTCGACCGGGGCGCGGTGCTCGACAAGGCGATCCGGCTGTTCTGGCGCAACGGCTACGAGGCCACGTCGGTGCGGGACCTCACCGAGGAGCTCGGCATCGGCGCGCCGAGCCTCTACAACGCCTTCGGCGACAAGCGGCGGCTCTTCGCCGAGGCGGTCGAGGTGTACGACCGGGAGTACGGCGGGTTCATCGAGGCCGCCCTCACCGAGGAGCCCACCGCGAAGCGGGCCGCCGCGCGCCTGTTCGCCGAGGCCCCGGCCCGCTACACGCGCCCCGGGCTGCCCGCCGGATGCCTCATCGTCACCGGCGACATCGGCACCACCGACAAGGAGGTCCTGGCATCGGTACGGCGCATCCGCCAGGCGAAGGTGGCCGCGCTCACCGACAAGATCAAGGCCGACATCGCCGCCGGCGAGCTGCCCGCCGACACCGACGCGCAGGCGCTCGCCCGCTACACGATGTCGATGCTGAGCGGTATCGCCCAGGCCGCCCGGGACGGGGTGCCCCGGGACGAACTCGAACGCGTCGCGAGGATCGCGCTCACCGCGTGGCCCTGAGCGCCGGGCATCCTCTCAGTGTCGCCTCTCGGTGTCGCCTCTCGGTGTCGCCTCTCGGTGTCGCCTCTCAGTGTCGCCTCTCAGTGTCGCCTCGGTGTCGCGCCGGATCCGGGTTCGCTCGCCGGGGCGCCTGATGGGCCGGTCCCGGCGATGATGGCCTGGAGGCCGCGCTCGAAGTTCGCCCCCAGATCGCGGGGTCGCTCTCGCGCAGCGCCGTCACCAGCGGCGCGTCGGCGCCTTCGGGCAGGAGCGCGATCAGCGAACGGCACTACCGGAAGGTGCGCCGGCGAGCTCGGGTCCACGCCGGGATCGACCTTGATCAGGCACGGCACTGATCAGTCAGGTTGCTCGACCTTGGTGGCGTGGAAGCGGGGGCTTGCCGCCCAGGAGCGCCACAGCTCCGCGTACCGGCCGCCCGCCGCGACGAGCTCGTCGTGCGGGCCCTCCTCGACGATCCGGCCCCGCTCCAGCACGACGACCCGGTCGGCGGACGCGGCCTGAGTGAGCCGGTGGGCGACGATCAGCGTGGTACGGCCCGCCGTCGCCGCGGCCGCCGCCCGCTCCAGCACCCGCGCGCCGAGGCTGCCCGCCTCGGCCGTGGCCTCGTCGAGGATCGCGATCGGCGGATCGGCGAGCACGAGCCGGGCGAGCGCGAGCTGCTGGGCCTGGGCCGCGGTGAGCTCGTGCCCGCCCTCGCCGACCACCGTGTCGAGCCCGTCGGGCAGGTCGCGCACCCACTCGGCCGCGCCGACCGTCTCCAGCGCCGCGGCGATCTCCTCCGGCGTGGCGCCGGGCTTGGCGAGCCGCAGGTCCTCGATGAGCGGCCCGGCGAACACGTGGGTTTCCTGGGTGAGGATCGCGACGTGGGCGCGCAGCCGTTCCGGCAGCAGCTCGTGCACCGGCACCCCGCCGACGAGCGCCGTGCCCGAGCCGGGGGTGAGGATACCGGCCGCGATCGCGGCGAGCGTGGTCTTGCCCGCGCCGGTGGACCCGACGAGCGCCACCCGGGTGCCCGGCTCGACGCGCAGGCTCACCCCGCCGTCCGGCCCGCCCAGCACCGGGGTGACCCCGTCGTAGCTGAAGTGCACGTCGCGCAGCTCGAGCGAGGCGTCGGCCGGGACGGGGCGGTCCGCCCCGGCGGCGGGGGCGTCGCCGGGCAGCGTGATGATCCCGACGAGCCGGGCGAGGCTAGCGCCCGCGGCCTGCATCTCGTCGAAGGTGAACAGCAGCATGGTGACCGGGTTGAACAGCCGGTGGAACAGCACCGCGGCCGCGGCCGTCTCGCCCACGGTCACCGCGCCGCTCCGCACCAGCAGGAACCCGGCCGTGAGGATCGCGGCAAGGCCGAGGAACTCCGCCCGGTTCACCCGTCCGGTGAACCGGGTGACCAGCACGAACACCGCGACCTCGATGTCCCGGGCGAGCCCGGAGGCCGCGCCGATCGCGTCCAGCCGCCGCTGCTCCATCCGGTAGGCGCGCACGGTGCGCGCCCCCTGCACGGTCTCCACGAGCCGCTGCGAGGCCTCGGCCGCCGCCCGCCGCTGCCGGGCGTACTCGGGCGCGGCTCGCGGCAGGTACCAGCGCAGCGCCAGCGCGTACAGCGGCACGGAGACCGCCCCGGCGAGGCCGAGCCGCCAGTCGATCCCGGCCATCGCGGCGAGGCTGAGCGCGGCGAGCAGCAGCGCCGACACCACCATCGGGACCACCTCGCCGATCGCCTTGCCGATCGCCGCGGTGTCCGAGCCGACCCGGGAGAGCAGGTCGCCCCGCCCGGCCCACTCCAGCGTGGTGACCGGCAGCCGCAGCGCGCGGGCCACGGTGCGCTCGCGCAGCGCCGCGAGGATCCCCGCGCCGAGCCGCCCGATGAGGTACGCCGAGACCCCGGTGGCGATCCCGCCCGCCACCGCGGCGACGACGATCACCACGGCGATCCCGGCGAGCGCCGACGGCGGCGCGTGCTCCCGCACCCGGTCGACGAGCACGCCCAGCGCGTACACCGGCACCACCGAGGCCGCCGCGCCGAGCACCCCGGCGAGCAGCGCCGCGGCCGCCAGCGGCCAGCGGGCGCGCAGCTCGGCCCCGAGCCACGCCCAGGTCCGCCGCGGGGGCGCGACCGGCAGGATCCGGTCCGGCGGGGAGGCGGCCGCGCTCATCGCAGCACCGCCCGCCGGTAGTCCGCATCCGCCGCGACCAGCTCGCGGTGCGTGCCCTCGGCGACCACCCGGCCGCCGTCGAGCACCACCACCCGGTCGGTGACCGCGAGCATCGCCGGGCTGCTCGTCACCACCACCGTCGTGTACGGCGGGCCGTCCCCGGGCGGGTGCCGCAGCGCCCGGATGCCGTTCGCGATCGCGTGCTCGGTGACCGAGTCCACCGCCGTGGTCGGGTCGTGCAGCACGAGGATCGGCGGGCGGGCGAGCAGGGCGCGGGCGAGCGCGACCCGCTGCCGCTGGCCGCCGGACAGCCCGGCGCCGCGCTCGGCGATCACGTGCTCGAGGCCGTCCGGGTGGGCGGTGACGACCTGGTCGGCGGCCGAGGCGGTGAGCACCTCGGCGAGCGCGTCGATCCGCTCCGCGGCCTCGGGGTCGCCGCCGGCCGGCCCGGCGGACGGCGCCGCGGGCCGGGACGCGGCGCCGCCGGCGGCGGTCGCGCCCGCGGTGATGTTGGCCATGATCGTTCCGGAGAAGAGGTCGGTGTGGTGGGGCTCGACGAGCAGGACCTCGCGCAGCCGCGCCGGGTGGGTGCGGGCGAGCGCGGCCCCGCCGACGAGGATCTCGCCCGCGTACTCCTCGGGCGCCGCCTCGACGGCGAGCAGCCGTACCAGGGACTCGCCGTCGGCGGCCCGGTGGGCGACCACGCCGACGAACTCGCCGGGCCGTACCTCCAGGTCGACGCCGTCGAGCGTGCCGTACCGGACCGCGCGCAGCACGAGCCCGGGTGCGGGCGTGCGCGGGGTCTGTGGGCCGTCGGGGAGCAGCGGCTCGGCGGCGAGCACCTTCGCCACCCGGTCGGCGGAGGCGCGGGCCGCGGCGACCCAGCTCGGGACCATCGCGAGCGTGGTCATCGGCTCCATGAGGAACTGGGCGAGGCCGATCACGGTGATGAACGCGCCGACCGTGATCCGCCCGTCGAGCGCGAACCAGCCGGCGAGCACGGCGACGCCGCAGGCGAGCAGGGCGCCGCTCGCCGTGCTCGCGGCGAGGTACCCGCCCTGGGCGCGGGCGGCGTGGATCATGGCGAGCATCGACTCCCGGTTCGCCGCCCGGTAGCGGCGGGCGGCGGCGGCCTCGGCGCCGATGCCGCGCAGCGGGCGCAGCCCGCTCACCAGGTCGGTGGCGAGCGAGGCGGCCCGGCCCGCGAGCTCCTGCTGCTCGGCGACCCGCCGGGTGATGCGCGGGGTGCCCGCCTGGAGCGCGGCGAGCACTAGCGGGGTGCCGGCGAGCACGGCGAGCCCGAGCGGTACGTCGATGACGAGCAGGGCGACGGCGCTCACCGCGGTCGCGGTGACCGCCCCGGCGATGCGCGGCACGTAGTCGAGCAGATAGGAGGTGTTCTCCGCGTCGGTGCCCGCGACGGTGAGCAGGTCACCGGTGCGCAGCTCGGTGCGGATGCCGCGCGGGTCGGTCGCCTTCGCCGCCACCTCGACGCGCAGCAGGTGCGCCTCCTGCGCGATCGCGCGCATCAGCAGCCGGGCGCCGAACCGCCACACGAGGGTGAGCGCCAGGAACAGGGCGGCGAGCCCGGCCAGCCACGCGCCGAGCGCGTACGGGTCGGCCGGGGCGATCGCCTGGTCGACGACGGCGCCGATGAAGATCGGGACGAGGGACTCGCACACCTGGTGCAGGCTGATCAGCACCGTGCCCAGGGCGAGCCGCCGGGCGTTCCGGGTGAGGGTGCGGCGCAGCACGCGCCCGCCGGTCCACCGTGGCGGTTTCGTGGAGTCCGTGGTCACCTGGCCTAGCTTGCCGTATTCGCGGCGAGGCGCTCACGCAGGCTCTTGGGACGCAGGTCGGTCCAGTGGCGTTCGACGTGGTCGAGGCGCTCCCGGCGGGGCCTGCCGCCGTCCGCGCCGAAGACGACCCGCCAGCCCTGCGGCACCTCGCGGAACGCCGGCCACAGCGAGTGCTGCTCCTTGTCGTTGACGAGCACGTAGGAGGTGCCGTTCTCGTCGTCGAAGGGGTTGCCGGACACCACGCCTCCTCCATGCCGAGGGCACACCCAGACCCTCGCGTATCTTAGGCGCGCCTAACTTAAGTAAGGCAATCCTAACCAGGCGGTGGTGGGGTGTTCGGATCGGGCATGTGCGCCGCCGGGCGGCCGGTCAGCCGGGGACCGCCGCGCGGGCCCGGCCGCGCCGCAGGCGGCGCTGCGCGGCGCGCCGCCACAGCAGCAGCGTCACGACGAGGGCGGCGAGCGCGGCCGTGGCCACGCCGAGGCCGAGCAGCGCGCCGAGCCGCTGGTCGAGGTCCCGGTCCGGGGCCCAGGGGAGGGCGAGGTTGCCGTACCAGGAGGCCGCCACGACCGGCCCGGCGAGCACCTGCAGCGCGCAGCCCGCGTGCACCGCGATCGCGACCCCGAGCAGCCGCAGCCGGGTGTGCAGCGGCACCGGCCGCGGCAGCGGATCCACCCCCGTCACCACCGCGCAGAAGACCGTCCCGGTGACGGCGAGCACGGCGAGGGTGAGCAGCCGCCGGGCGTGGTCCGGCTGCACCGCGCCGAACCCGCCCAGCGGGAACAGCACCAGGTACGGCACGGCGTGCACGGCGAGCGCGGCCGCCGGGTGGGCGAGCACGCGCAGCGCCGGCGCCGCCTCGACCGCCCGGGGCAGCCGGTGGAACGGCGCGTCCGGCGCGGCCGTCGCCGCGAGCGCGAGCGTGAGCGGCGCGCCGAAGGCGAGCAGCGCGGGCGCGGCCACCCCGGCGAGGGCGTACTGCACGGCCGCGACCGAGAACATCGCGGGCGCGTACGCGCCGACGCCGCCCGCGAGCGCGTAGCCGAGCAGCGCGAGCCCGGCGAGCCAGGCCGCGGTCCGGCCGGCGGGCCACGGGCGGCCCGCACGGGCGAGCCGCCGCACCCCCGCGAGGTAGCCGGCCGCCGCGGCGGCGAGCGGCAGCAGCACGAGCGGGTCCGGCCGCGCCTCGGCGAGCAGGTTCCCCGGGGTGAACGGCCGCAGCGCGTAGCCGAGCAGGCCCTCCTCCCCGTAGGCCTGCTCGGCCGGCGGCGGCGGGGTGCGCGACAGGGCCACCGCGAGCCCGAAGACGGCCGCCATCACCGCCACCTCCCCGGCGGCGAGCCGCAGGAACGGCCGTCGCCGCGCCGGGGCGGCATCCGCCCCGGGCGCGGCGCGGGCCGCGGTGCCCGGTCCGGCCGCGGCCGGTGCGCGGCCCGCGCCGGGGCCGGTGACCGGCTCCGGGGCGGCGGCGAGCAGGGCGATCGTGCGGCGGCGATGGCGGGCGCCGAACCAGCCGAGCACGGCGAGCGCGGCGAGCTTGGCCAGCACGAGCAGGCCGTACCGGGACTCCCAGAGCAGCGACGGCGCACCAAGCCGGATCCACGCGTTGCACAGGCCGGAGACCGCGGCCGCGACGAAGCAGCCCAGCGCCAGCGCGCTGAACCGGCGCACCGCGCCGGCCAGCCCGGGGGAGCCCCGTAGGCACAGCAGCAGCCCGGCGAGCCCGCCCGCCCACACCGCGACCGCCACCACGTGCAGCATGAGGCTCGACACCGCGAGGTTGTGGTCGGCGGCCGTCGCCGAGTGGCCGACGTACGCGGGCGGCAGCAGCGCGGCCACCGCGACCCCGAGCGCCGCCACCCGGGCCGTGCCGGAGCGCGGCAGCACGGCGCACGCCGCCGCCACCGCCGCGGCGAGCCCGGCCACCAGCAGGAACGCCCGGCCCTGCGGGAGCTGGAGCGCGAACGCCACGAGGATCTCGGAGGCGAGCGCCTCGTGCACCGGCAGCCCGAGGACGTCGGACAGCGTGAGCGCGAACGTCGCCGCCGCGCAGGCCGCCCACGCCGCCGCCCACCACCGCGCCCCGCGCGCGATCCGGGCGCGCTCCCGCTCGTCGTGCCCGAGCGCGAGCACCACCGCCGTGACGAGCAGCCCCACGGTCATCGCCGCGCACACGTCGAGCGCGAGCCGCACCACGGGCAGACCCCACAGCGTCACCGGACCGGGCGACGGAAGCCCGGGAATGCTCGGCTGCGGCCTGCCGCCGCCGAACCATAAACCGAGGACGAGCACGCCGACCCCGGCCGCGGCGACGGCCCCGCCGTACGCGGGCCGCGCCGTACCCGTGCCACGCGATGCCATGCCCAGCCTTCCGACGGGCCGCCTTGCACCCGGCGGCTTTTTACCCGCCGCGCCCGGCGGCGGAACGGGCGTGGGGTGTCCGCATACGGCATCGGCATGGGACGGCCGGCGCGCCTGCCACCGGGTGAAAATCCGGTCGATGCGCGTGCGGCATGGGGCGAAGCTGGGGTGCCGTACCGATCGAACCGCTGGGGAGGGTCCGTTGGGCATCACGTACGCCGAGATCGGCTGCCGGAACCTGTCCGCGTCGCTCGACTTCTACCGCGGCATGCTCGGCCTGCGCCCGCTCGCCGACCCGCCCGGCCCGACCCCTCCGGGCGTGGCGTGGCTCGACGCCGGCCCGGCCGGGATCCGGCTCGTGGAGCGGCCCGACGGCGACCTGGCCGGATGGGAGGCCGACGACCTGCAGCGCGGCATCCGCCACGTCGGCTTCCGGGTGGGGAGCGTGCCGCGGTACGCCGAGCGGCTCGCCGCGGCCGGGGTCGAGTTCACCCTCGGCCCGTTCCAGGCCCCCGGGGACGTGTGGATCGCGTTCTTCCGCGACCCCGACGGCGCGAACCTGGAGATCGTCGACCGGTACCTGCGCTACACCACCGTGGTCTCCCCGGACCTGGCCGAGGAGGAGCGCCGCGCCGCCGAGCGCCGCGACCCCGACGCCGGGCCGTCCTTCGACCACGTCGCGATCACGGTCGCCGACCTCGATCGGGCCCTCGCGTTCTACCGCGACCGCCTCGGCTACCGGGTCATCGGCGGCATCGACCAGCCGCACGACCCGCGCGGCTTCCGCATCCACTTCCTGCGGGCGGGCGCCGCGGTGCTGGAGGTGTTCAGCTTCGCCGCCCCCACCACCGGCAACCCGTGGGACCCCGAGCATCCCCGCGTCGGCCTGCGCCGCATCGGCGTCGGCCCGTCCGGCCCCACCGCCGGCGCCGCGGACGAGGCCGACCTGGCGGCCCGGCTGTGCGCGGCCGGGGCCACGCCGGTCCCGGGCCACCCCGGCCTCGTCACCGACCCCGACGGCGTGCCGCTGTGCGCGCACGTGCCCCGTCCGGGGCGGGCGCCGGAGGCCGCCGCGGGCTGAGGCGCCGGGGCGGCCGCACCGCCCCGGATACGGCGGGAGCCGCGCCGCGGGGACGTTTTTCAGCTATTTTCGTTATCGTCCGCAAATTGCTGTCGCGGAACCGTCGTCACCGGATAACGGTTGAAGAACTCCCGGCCGCGTAACGGTGATCGCCCTCGATCATGGGGGCGTGGCGACCCCCATCCGCTCCCGGCGAAATCGAATCGCCCCCTACGTGGAGCAGGCCATCGCGAACCTCCGCCGCTGGCCCGGCGTGACCGTGGTCGAGACCGGTGCGGGCGGGGTGGTGTGCACCGCGGGCGGCATCCCGGTCGCCCGGCTCGGCGGCGACGGCGTAGCCGCGCTGCACCTCACCCGCCCGGTGATCGAGCGGCTGTCCGAGTCGCTGTGCGCGTCGGGGCTGTTCCTTGACCAGGCGGAGGAGGGGTGGGTGGCGATGCGCGTGGACACCGCCGCCGATTTCCAGCTGCTTCTCGCGCTCGTCAGCCTCGCCATCAAGGCGAACATGTGACCGCGCCGCGCTCCGGCGTTTTCCCCGCCGTTCCCCGCCGTCGGCGGAAAGCGGGTTTTCCGGCCGGCCGCCCGTCCGAATCCGCGCGCGTGCCGGCGCGGCCGCGCATCCGCCGCCTAGGCGGGCACCGGCCGCCTGACCCTTCCATGAACGCCCGTTGGGCGGCCCCGCCGCGCCACCCCGCACGCCGCCGCCCGCGCCCGCAGCGCCGTACCCGCCGCGGATCCGGCCCCGCGGGCCGGGGCGCGTCCGGCCGCCGCGGCGGCCCGGCACGTTTGGGCCCGGCCACGGGGGTACGCAAGTTCTGCCCGAAGGGAGGACTGTATGGGAACGACGCGGACCAAGCCGGAGACGATGGGCGAGAGCGACGTGATCGATCTCCTCCAGCGTCAGCACGCCCTGATCAGGAACCTGTTCGACGAGGTGGAACGCTCCACCGGGGACGCGCGGCGGGAGGCGTTCCAGCGCCTGGTGCGGCTGCTCGCCGTGCACGAGACCGCCGAGGAGGAGATCGTCCACCCGTACGCGCGCCGCGTGCTGCCCGGCGGGGTCGAGGTCGTGGACGACCGCCTCGAGGAGGAGCGCAAGGCCAAGGAGCTGCTGCAGCACATGGACGAGGCCGGCGTCGACGATCCGGACTTCATGACCAACCTGGAACGGCTCCGCCTCGACGTGCTCGCCCACGCCCGGGCCGAGGAGCGGTACGAGTTCGTGCAGCTCCGCGCGCACACCAGCGAGGCGGAGCGGCGCACGATGGCCGCCGGCGTGAAGGCCGCCGAGGCGATGGCCCCGACCCACCCGCACCCCGGGGTCGAGTCGGCCACCAAGAACGTGCTCGTCGGCACGCCGATGGCGATCTTCGACCGGGTCCGCGACGTGGTCCGCAAGGCCATGGGCAAGCAGGCGTGACGGCCTCCGGCGGCGGGATCCGCCCGCCGCCGGACGCGACCGGTACGGCTCCCGCCGCCGTCCCGCCGGGCGCGAGCCGTACCCCGCGGCGCGCACGGACCGGGGAAGGGGCGGGCGGACGTGTGGGAACGCGGCCCTTGGGCAGGCGGATTGGGATGGGGTAGTCGCGCCCCGTCGACGCCAACGAGAAGGGGGTCACTGATGGTTCGCGGTAGTTCATCCGGTGGCGCGACGATGCGAGGCCACCCCGACATCGTCGAGATGCGGGAGCGGTACGACCTCGCGGCGTCGCAGCCCGCCATGCAGGTGGCGGACGGCCTGACCCTGCTGAGCGGCCTCTACCTGGCGCTCTCGCCTTGGATCGTGGGCTTCACCGACCGGACCGGGATCACCGTCAACAACCTGATCACCGGCCTGGTGGTGGCGGGGCTCGCGCTCGCGTTCACCGCCGCCTTCGGCCGTACCCACGGGCTCGCCTGGGTGCTGCCGGTCCTCGGCATCTGGACGATCATCGCGCCCTGGGTGATCCGGGGCGACCAGGCCACGGCGGGCTCGATCTGGAGCAACGTGCTCATCGGCATCATCATCACCGCCCTCGGCGTCGTCGCGCTGACCGCGCAACGGACCGTGCGGACCTAGACCGGCGAGCACGAGCCCGCACGGCCGCGCACCGCGCCCCGCGGTACGGCGGCGCGTGCGGCGGCGTCCTCCGGGCGCAGGCCGGGGGACGGCGTGCCGCCCCGCCCGCCCGAGCCGCGCCCGGGCGGGCCATCCCGGAAGGAGACGGGCATGACGAAGCATCCGCAGCCCCAGCACGGGCGGCCGGCCGGCCGCGGCGCACGGCAGGCCCCGGCCCCGCCGCAGACCTCGCCCGGCACGGAGCCCCGCACGGGCACTCCCGAGGCGCCGTCCGGCGAGAGCCGCCTCATGGACGAGCACGAGTTCAAGCGCTGCAAGGAGCTCAACCCCGACGACTTCGAGTGACCCGCCCGCCCGGCGCCGCGGCGTCCGGGCGACGCACACCCGGGGATCGTCCGGGACACGAGCGGCCGTCGCATCGGCCCGGCGAGCCGTTCCGGCGCACGACGCCGGAGCGACCGCCGGGCCACGACGTGCTCGGGGCGCCCGTCTCGCGAGGGGGAGCCACTGGCGGTCCTCGGCCCCGAACTCGCCCGTTCGGCCTTGGCGGGCCGTCACCCAGGTGACGGCGGCGGCACGGCGGTCGCCCGCACGGGCGGGTGACGCCGCGCGGCCCGACGGAGAAGGGGGCGCGTCCGTCATGGGGCGGGGTCATCGTGCTCGCCGGACCGCCGGGGCCGGGTCGTCATCGCGGCCGCCAAGGCCGGCCGCCCAGGATCGCCTCCGCCAGGTGCGGCCTCTCGCGGGCACCGGACCACGCAGGCGGCACGGGCCGTCGGTCCTTTCCTCCGGTACGGCGGGCCGTACGTCCTGAACGTCGCCGCGCCCGCCTCGCGCGATCGGCCCGGCGAAGGCGAGCACGGGTGGCGGGGCGGCTGCGGAGACGGCGCTAAAGGTCCCGCACCCGCGGCAGGACCTCCGCGCCGAGCCGGGCCACGTTCTCCAGCGTGGCGGCCACGTCGCCCGCGCCCTCGACGAAAAGGATCAGGTGGCGCAGGCCGGTGCGCTCGGCGGTGCGGCGGATGCGCTCGACGCAGTGGTCGGGCGAGCCGACCGGGTGGATGCGGCAGAGCTTGTCGACGTACGCCTCGACGTCGGTGGCCGGGCGCGGGCGGCCGTCCACCGGCACGTACCCGGCGAGGCCCGGGCGCAGCCACTCCGGCATGCGCGCCTTGAGCGTGGCGACCGCCTCCTCGGTGGTGTCGGCCACCTGGGCCACGGCGGCGGCGACGTGGCCCGGCGCGGGCGCGTCCGCCGGGCACGCCCGCGCGTAGTGGGCGATCATCTCGGCCTTCTCCGCGTCGCCGATGTGCAGCCCGAGCAGCATCGGCAGGCCGCGCTCGGCCGCGAGGGCCGCGGTGGCCGCCGAGGTGCAGGCGACCACCGGCCGCAGCCCGGGCGGCGCGGGCGACATCGGCACCTCGCGGAAGCGGAAGAACTCCCCCTCCGCCTTCACCGAGTCCCGGGTGAGCGCGGCGCACAGCAGGTCGAGCGACTCGGCGAACCCGCGCTCGTACCGGTCGAGCCCGGTGCCGAAAACCTCCAGGTCGAGCCACGGCCCGCCCCGGCCGACCCCGAGCACGAAGCGTCCCCCGGAGGCGTGGTGGAGGACCGCCGCCTCCTCGGCGAGCGCGACCGGGTGCCGGTTGCTCAGCACGCTCACCGCCGTGCCGACCCGGATCCGCCCGGTACGGCCCAGCGCCACCCCGGCGAGCACGGTCGCCGAGGGGCACACGCCGTACGACATGAAGTGGTGCTCGGCGATCCAGGCGTCGTCGAACCCGGCCCGCTCCGCCGCCGCGATCGTCTCCACCGTGGCGCGCAGCACGTCCCCGGAGTCCTGCCCGGGGAACTGCGCGGCGACCAGGAACACCCCGATCCGCACCGTGGCCCGCCCCCTCGTGACCGTCACCGCTTGTGTCCGGGACGTGTCTCAGCGTCGCCGGTCAGTCCGTACGGTACGCGGGTGGCGCCGGGCATGCGGGCGGGATCGCCGGATCGGTACGGCGGGCCAGGCGCGGCCCGGCGAGCGTGACGGCGAGGGCCACCGCGGTGAGCCCCGCCGCGACCAGCGGCAGCACGTGCACCCCGGGCCCGGACAGCAGCAGCCCGCCGAGGAACGAGCCGCTCGCGATGCCGACGTTGAACACCGCGCTGCAGCCCGCGGAGGCGAGGTCCACGCTGCCGGGGGCGATCCGCACCACCAGGCTGCCGATCGCGGGCGGGAGCGCGTTGAACCCGAGCGAGGCGACCGCGAGCGCCACCACGGCGAGCGGCCGCACCCCGCCGAAGGCGTACAGGGCGAGCCAGCCGACGCCGCCGACCGCGAGCGGGCCGGCGATGGACAGCCAGGGGCGGCGGTCGACCAGGGTGCTGATCGCGAACGTCGCCACCACCCCGGCGAGCCCGTTGACGAGCAGCACCGGGCCGAGCGCCGCCTCGGGGAACCCGCTCACCCGCAGCAGGTACGGTGTCACGTAGGTTAAGGCGGCGAGCGAACCGGTCACGGCGAGCATGGTGGTGACGAGGAGGAGGACGTAGCGCCGGGCGTCGGGCGCGCTGCCCTGCAGCGTCCCGGTCCCGCGGTGGGCCCGGCCGGGCAGCGCGGCGACCATGGCGAGGCCGGTGACGAGGCCGACGGCGGCGATCACCGCGAACGGCACGCGCCAGCCGGCCTGCTGGCCGAGCCAGACCGCGGCGGGCACCCCGAGCACCGGGGCGAGCGCGGACCCGATCGCCATCTGGGAGACCGCCCGCCCGCGCACCTCGGCGGGGAACAGGCCCGCGACGGTCGGGCCGGCGACCGACCAGAACAGCGCGTGGGCGAGGGCGGTGAGCAGCCGCGCCGACAGCAGCATCGCGTAACCGGTGGCGAGCGCGGACAGCAGCGTGCCCGCGACGAACACGCCGAGCGTGCCGCCGAGCAGCGCCCGGCGCGGCAGCCGGTACGTCAGCCGGGTCAGCGGCACCGAGGCGACCACGACCACCACGGCGTAGCCGGTGACGAGCAGGCCGGTCTCGGACTCCGAGCGGCCGAGCCCGGCCGCGATCAGGGTGAGCAGCCCGATCGGCAGCATCTCGGCGGTGACGAGGCAGAACGCCCCCACCGCGAGCGCGACGAGCGCGGCGGTCGCCCGCCGCGGAGACACGAGGTCATCGATCCGATTGCTACCAGCTAAGTGTTCCACACTGGTAGCGTCTCAGGTATGGGAGATCTCGGCAACCGGGTTTTTCGGGTTATAGGCGGACATCCGGCGCTCGACCTGGTCAACACGGTCGCGCCGCGGCGGCCGGAGGGCGGCCCGCACGTCGACTACCTGCCGACGCCCGGCGAGTTGCTCGCCTGGGCGCGGCGCATCGGGCTCGTCGACCCGGCCGAGGCGGACCGGGTGGCCGCCGCCTGGGCCGCGGCCCCGGACGCGGCCGCGCAGGCGCTCGCCGCCGCCGTGGACATCCGCGAGGCGGCCTACGCGGTGCTCGCGCACCGCCTCGGCCTCGCCGCCGGGACGGCCCCCGAGGGCGACACCGGGGACACCGCGGGGGACGCCGAGCGCGGCGCCGCGGCGGTGGCGCGCGCGCTCGAGCGCCTCGTGCTGCGGTGGACCGCGGCCGCCGGGCGGTCCCGGCTCGTGCTCGCGGCGTCCGGCCCGGCCGCGGTACGGCTCGCCGTCGACGAGGCCCCCGCGCTGCTCGTCCCGGACCGGCTCGCGCACGCCTGCGTCGACTTCCTGCGGACCGCGGACCTCGGCCGGCTGCGCGCCTGCCCGATCGAGGAGGGCGGCTGCGGCTGGCTCTTCCTCGACCACAGCCGCAACCGCTCCCGCCGCTGGTGCGCGATGGAGGACTGCGGCAGCCAGGCGAAGGCCCGCCGCCTCACCGAGCGCCGCCGCCTCGCCCGTGCTACCGCCAAGAAGATAGTAGATGGTAGCTGACCCCGGTGATGGTGCGGTTTGCCGTTATCGATCCGTGATTCCGCGTCGCGGAAGGGGATCGCGGACCGTCCGGTCGGCTCGGCTCCCGCAACCCCGCCTGAGCTGGGCGAATGGCGCTATTGCCAACGATGCCAACATGATTGTCAACTAAATGGATGCCGGGACCTTCCGCTCACTAGAAGATCAGTGACGAATCGGAAGTTCCGCCTGGCACAGTACGAAGCAATGGGGGATCACCGCTGATCGCCCAGATGGACGACGGAAGGGCCGAGGCCAGACCTATGATCATTGACTGTCACGGTCACTACACCACCGCTCCGGCGGCGCACACGGAATGGCGTGAAAGCCAGCTCGAGGCGTGGCTCGCGGGCAAGCCGGCCCCGCCGTACCCGTCGATCTCCGACGACGAGATCCGGGAGACGATCGAGAAGAACCAGCTCCGGCTGCTGCGCGAGCGCGGCGCGGACATGACGATCTTCTCGCCCCGTGCCTCGGCCATGGCGCACCACCGCGGTGACCTCAAGGTCGGCATCGAGTGGGCGCGCGCCTGCAACGACCTGATCGCCCGGGTGGTGGAGCTCTTCCCGGACAACTTCATCGGGGTCTGCATGCTCCCGCAGACCGCGGGCGAGCCGCTCGACGCGGCCATCGCCGAGCTGCGCCGCTGCGTCGACATGGGCTTCGTCGGGTGCAACCTCAACCCCGACCCGAGCGGCGGCAAGTGGGACTCGCCCCCGCTCACCGACCGCTACTGGTACCCGCTGTACGAGGCGATGGTCGAGCTCCAGGTGCCCGCGATGGTGCACGTCTCCTCGACCTGCACGCCGGTCTTCCACGCCACTGGGGCGCACTACATCAACGCCGACACCACGGCGTTCATGCAGCTCATCCAGGGCGACCTGTTCGCCGACTTCCCCGACCTGAAGCTGATCATCCCGCACGGCGGCGGCGCCGTGCCGTACCACTGGGGCCGGTACCGCGGGCTGGCGGACATGCTGAAGAAGCCGCCGCTCGAGGAGCACGTGATGAAGAACGTGTTCTTCGACACCTGCGTCTACCACCAGCCCGGCATCGACCTCCTCTTCGAGGTGATCGACATCGACAACATCCTCTTCGGGTCGGAGATGGTCGGCGCGGTGCGCGGCATCGACCCGCGGACCGGCCACTACTTCGACGACACCAAGCGGTACATCGACAAGCTCGGCCTCACCGAGGAGCAGCGGGAGAAGGTGTTCAGCGGCAACGCCCGCCGCGTCTACCCGCGCCTCGACGCCGCGCTGAAGGCACGGGGGCGGTGACGATGCCGAAGTTCACTCCCGACCCGGACTGGCTTCCCTACCACCCCAACCCAACGAAGCCGAGCTACACCCCGCCGCCCGGGGCGGTGGACGCGCACTGCCACGTGTTCGGGCCCGGCGACGTGTTCCCGTACGCGCCGGAGCGCAAGTACACCCCGGTCGACGCGGGCAAGGAGGAGCTGTTCAAGCTCCGCGAGTTCCTCGGCTTCGAGCGCTGCGTGATCGTCCAGGCCACCTGCCACGGCGCGGACAACTCGGCGATGGTCGACGCGCTGCGCTCCTCGAACGGCACCGCCCGCGGCGTCGCCACCGTCCGCCCCGACGTCTCGGACGCCGAGCTGCAGGAGATGCACGAGGCGGGCGTGCGCGGCGTGCGGTTCAACTTCGTCAAGCGGCTCGTCGACCCCAAGCCGGACGACTACTACCGCCGCATCGTCGACCGCATCGCGCCGCTCGGATGGCACGTGGTCATCTACTTCGAGCCCGCGGACCTCGCCGAGCGGTGGGACCTGTTCACGTCGCTTCCGGTCCCGGTGGTCGTCGATCACATGGGCCGGCCGGACGTCACCAAGCCGGTGGACGGCGAGGAGTTCGGCCTGTTCCTGCGCTTCATGGACGAGAACCCGAACGTGTGGAGCAAGGTGAGCTGCCCCGAACGCCTGTCCAAGGAGGGGCCGCCACGCTACTCCGACGTGTGGCCCTTCTCCCGCACGGTCGTGGAGCGGTTCCCCGACCGGGTGCTGTGGGGCACCGACTGGCCGCACCCGAACATGAAGAGCCATATGCCCGATGACGGCCACCTGGTCGATGTCATCCCGCATATCGCGCCGACCGAGGAGCTGCGGCGGAAGCTCCTGGTGGACAACCCGACCCGCCTGTACTGGGAGAGTTAGATGATCGACTACTCCGAAATCGATGACATCCCCGGGACGACGATCTTCACCGCGGACCGCGCCCGCAGGGGGTACCACCTCAACCAGTTCTGCATGAGCCTGATGAAGGCCGAGAACCGCGAGCGGTTCAAGCAGAACGAGCGGGCGTACCTCGACGAGTGGCCGATGACCGAGGAGCAGAAGCAGGCGGTCCTCGACCGCGACTACAACAAGCTCCTCGAGCTCGGCGGCAACATCTACTTCCTGGCGAAGCTGTTCGCCAGCGACGGGCTCAGCTACGTGCAGGCCGTGAGCACCATGACCGGCATGTCGGTCGAGGAGTACCAGAAGATGATGCTGAACGGCGGCCGCAGCATCGAGGGTTGGCGTTCCAAGAGCAAGGGGATCTGAGAGATGGCTCGTATCACCGCCGGCGTCACCACCAGCCACGTCCCGGCGATCGGCGCCGCGATCGACCTCGGCAAGACCGAGGAGGACTACTGGAAGCCGGTGTTCGCCGGCTACGAGTGGACCAAGAAGTGGGCGAAGGAGAACCCGCCGGACGTGGTCATCCTGTGTTACAACGACCACGGCTCGGCGATGTCGCTGAAGATGATCCCCACGTTCGCGATCGGCATCGCGGACCAGTTCCAGCCCTGCGACGAGGGCTACGGGCCGCGGCCGGTCCCGGTCGTGGAGGGGCACCCGGACCTGGCGATCCACATCGCCCAGTCGCTCATCCTCGACGAGTTCGACATCACGATGATGAACGAACTCGACGTGGACCACGGGCTCACCGTGCCGCTCTCCCTGGTGTACGGCCAGTGTGAGAAGTGGCCGACCAAGGTGATCCCTATCGCCGTCAACGTGGTGACCTACCCGCAGCCGACCGGTAACCGCTGCTTCAACCTCGGCAAGGCGATCCGCCGCGCCGTGGAGAGCTACCCCGAGGACCTGTCGGTGCAGGTCTGGGGGACCGGCGGCATGAGCCACCAGATCCAGGGCCCCCGGGCCGGTCTCATCAACAAGGAGTGGGACAACGCCTTCATGGACCGGCTGCTCACCGACCCCGAGGGCCTGGCGAAGGTGCCGCACATCGAGTACCTGCGCGAGGCCGGGGCCGAGGGCATCGAGCTGATCATGTGGCTGATCATGCGGGGTGCGCTCGGCGACAAGGTGCGTGAGCTGCACCGCTTCTACCACGTGCCCGCGAGCAACACCGCCGTCGGCCACCTCGTGTGGGAGCCGGCCGCCGCCTGATCCGGTGGCGCCCCTTCGCGGCGGGGTCTCCTCACCGGCCCCGCCGTACCGATAGACAGTGACCAGTCCGCAGCGACCGCGCCGCGGCGGTCCCCGGTCCGGACCGCCGCGACGCGGTCCTGACCGTTGACGAGCCTGAAGGAAGACTCTCCATATGCGTATCGCACTCGCCGGAGCCGGAGCGTTCGGCACCAAGCACCTCGACGCCCTCAAGAACATCGAGGACGTGACCGTCACCTCGATCGTCAGCCGCCGCATCGAGCAGGCCCGTGAGGTCGCCGACAAGTACGGCGTGCCGCACGCCACCACGGACCTCGACGAGGTGCTCGCCCGCGACGACGTCGACGCCGTGATCCTCTGCACGCCGACCCAGCTGCACGCCTCCCAGGCGATCAAGGCGATGCGGGCCGGCAAGCACGTCCAGGTGGAGATCCCGCTCGCGGACTCGTGGGCCGACGCCCAGGAGGTGGAGCGGGTCGCCAAGGAGACCGGGCTGGTCTGCATGGTGGGCCACACCCGGCGGTTCAACCCGTCCCACCAGTGGATCCGGCAGCGCATCCTCGCCGGTGAGCTGTCCATCCAGCAGCTCAACGTGCAGACGTACTTCTTCCGCCGCACCAACATGAACGCGCTCGGCCAGCCGCGGAGCTGGACCGACCACCTGCTGTGGCACCACGCGGCGCACACGGTCGACCTGTTCCAGTACCAGACCGGGGAAAAGATCACCATCGCGAACGCGATCCAGGGCCCCAAGCACCCTGAGCTCGGCATCGCGATGGACATGTCGATCCAGCTGCGCAGCGAGACCGGCAAGATCTGCACGCTGTCGCTGAGCTTCAACAACGACGGCCCGCTCGGCACCTTCTTCCGCTACATCTGCGACAACGGCACCTACATCGCCCGGTACGACGACCTCGTCACCGGCCGGGACGAGCCCATCGACGTGTCGAAGGTCGCCGTCTCCACCAACGGCGTCGAGCTGCAGGACCGCGAGTTCATCGCCGCGATCAAGGAGGGCCGCGAGCCCAACGCGTCGGTGTCCCAGGTGCTCCCCTGCTACCAGGTGCTCGGCGAGCTGGAGAAGCAGCTCGAGGGGCAGGAGTAACTCAGGTACGAACCGGCATATAACACCGCGAACGATCGGTGCGTGAGCCTGGCGGGCTCGGATGTCAGGGGCGTCCGGGCCCTGCCGGGCTCCGGTGGTTTCGATACGACTTCCCGTACGACAGAGAGGTCCCCGCATGCGGTTCGGCATCAAGACGCGCCCGGAGCACCAGACCTGGAAGCAGATCCTCGACGTGTGGGTCGCGGCCGACGACATCCCGATCTTCGAGAGCGCCTGGAACTGGGACCACTTCTATCCGCTCACCGGCGACATCAACGGGCCCAACCTGGAGGGCTGGACCTCGCTCGCCGCGCTCGCCCAGGCGACCAAGCGCATCCGCGTCGGCGTCCAGGTGACCGGCATGATCTACCGGCACCCGGCGGTGCTGGCGAACATGGCCGCCACGGTCGACATCATCAGCAACGGCCGCCTCGAGCTCGGCCTCGGCGCCGGGTGGTTCCAGCCCGAGTGCGACGCGTACGGCATCCCGCTGCCGCCGCTGAAGGAGCGGTTCGACCGCTTCGAGGAGGGCGTGCAGATCGTCCGCAGCCTGCTCGACAACGAGTACACGGACTTCAAGGGCACCTACTTCACGCTCACCAACGCTCGCTGCGAGCCCAAGCCGGTGCAGAAGCCGGTGCCGATCACGATCGGCGGCCGCGGCCCCAAGCGCACGCTGCGCGCCGCCGCCAAGTGGGCCAAGCAGTGGAACGCGATCACCCAGACCCCCGAGCAGTGGGCCTCGCTCAAGAAGGTCCTGGTCGAGCACTGCGAGGCGATCGGCCGCGACCCGGCGACGATCGAGTGCTCGGCGAACGTCATGGTGCCCGCGGACGGCGAGTACGGCCCGATGCTCGAGCTCGTCGCCGCCTACCGCGACGCGGGCGCGGACATCGCGATCATGAACCTGCCGCACGGCGCCCCGCCCTCCATCCTCGAGCCGCTCGCCTCGGCCCTGGAGGACTTCCGGTAATCAGCAGCCTGCTCCGCGTCTCGGGCAACGGCGCTCCGGACCGGGGCGCCGTTGCCGTTTCGGTTTCATGAGCCTTTGTGCTTCACTCTCCGGATTTCGGATTCGTGACGACTTGTGCAATCGTGAGTTTTCGTACATATAGCCTTATTTGGTGTGCAACGGATGATCGGTAGATCCGAATTCGTGTGAGGTTCGGATTCGCGCCGCATGACGTGCTGTTCACTGCCATCCTGGGGTCATGGAGTCCGGAGAACTCGCGGATTGGATCAGCGCCGTCGCCGGAGTTGCAAGCACGATCGTCGCCATATATACGGCGTGGATCGCATATCAGCAGCTCTACCTGCAGAAACGGGCCGACCATGGCTCGGGTGGCCGCCGGCGTCGCCCGCCGTCCGGCGGTGCCGCGTCGGTGGCTCCGGCCGCGGAATCCACTGCGGCTGCCGGCGGGTATCACTCCGGACTCTCCGCCTACGAGGAACACCGGCGGCGGCTGGAGGAGGAGGACCGGAGGCGGGCAAAGCTCGCCGGAAGGTTCGGCCTATCCGGTCTGATTCTGTTGGTGATCGGCGGTATCGCGTTGATCCCCCACTGGCTGGAGCAGGGGGCGTTCATCACGAACTGGACGATCGGTCCCATCATCGGCGCTTCAATTTCGTTCCTCGGGATGATCATGTTCGGTATCGCCAAGCTGATCGAGCCGTACGAACCGCCCAGGTTCGGCATCAAATAGGCGACGCGTTTCCCCTGTAACGAGCCCGACCCGGTGGGGCGCACTCGCCGCGCCGGGAGCCGGGCAGGTCCGGCCTCGCCGTCGGCACCTCCCCGGCGTCATGCGCAGCGGGGTGCCGTCGCGCGGGTGCTGCCGTCGCCCCGGTTGAGCCTCGGGCGGCGGGGTACGGCACGCGGGCGCCGGATGCCATCATGATCCCCCTCTCCGCGTTCCTCGCCGCCCCCTGCCTTCCGTCGTCGCGTGCGGTTGTGCGGACATCGTCGGCCATGCTTTCCGCAGTGCGGAACACCCTTCGCTTCCGCCCCTGCGGCCGGGATGTGACGCACGCCCGTATGCCGAATGCCGGGCATCCACCCCCGCGGGAGGGCATCATGGTGATCGCACCGTGGCCGAGCCGTTCGGCCGCGGCGGCGACCGATCGGACACCGGTCGAACATCGCATCGAACGGATATTCGAACACTCGAACAACGCATGCGCCGCCCGCGCCGGGCGCCCCTCACGGCGTCCGGCGCGGAGCACCGGCGCTCGGTCACCTCTTGCGGGCGGCCCCGCAGCGCGCGGCCTCGTCCTCGGGGCTCGGGCCGCCGACCTCGACCGGGTCGGGCCGCCACCGCGAGGTCGGCAAGCGGATTCGCGGATCGTGCCGTGCCGGGCTCAGCCGCGGCGGCCGGCGGTGATGCGCAGCAGCAGGATCGTGGTGTCGTCGGTGCGGCCGCCGTACGGCGAGCCCTGCCGTACCAGGGCGTCGGCGAGCGGGTCGAGCGGGCCGTCGGCGCGGTCGACCATGGCGAGGAGGCCGCTGAGGTTCTGCTCGGCGTCGATGCCCGGGATCTCGATCAGGCCGTCGGTGTACATCGCGAGGATCGAGCCGGTGGGCAGCGGCAGGTCCACCGTGGGGTAGGTGCTGCGCGGGGCCGCGCCGAGCAGCGGGCCGGGCGGGATCTGCGGGATCTCCGCGACCGCGTCCGGCCGTCGCAGCAGCGGCGGGTAGTGGCCCGCGGTCGCCACCCGGGCGCGCAGCCGGTCGAGGTCGAGGCGCACGATCAGGCAGCTCGCGAGCAGGTGCGGATCGAGGTCGGTGAGGAGCCGGTTGGCGTCGGCGAGCACTCGGCCCGGATCCGCGCCGGTGAACACGTAGGCGTGCACGGCCGTGCGCAGGTGGCCCATGAGCGCGGCCGCGGACGCGTCGTGCCCCTGCACGTCGCCGATGAAGGCGACGACGTCGTTCCGGCTGAGCGGGATGACGTCGTAGAAGTCGCCGCCGATCTCCATGCCGTGCCCGGCCGGCAGGTACCGGGCGGCGAGCTCCACGCCGGGGATCGCCGGCAGGCTCGGCGGCAGCAGCCCTACCTGCAGGCTGTGCACGAGCTGCATCCGGCTCTCGTTGAGCCGGGCCCGCTCGAGCGCCTGGGCGACCAGCGCGCTGAACGACAGCAGGGCGATGCGCTCGTCCTCGCCGAACCGGTGCGGCCGCTCGTAGCCGAGCACGCAGGCCCCGACCGGCCGGCCGGACACGACGAGCGGCAGGTAGGCCCAGGCGGCCATGCCGCTGTCCAGCTTGCCGAGCGCCGGGTACATGCGGGCCAGCTCCTCGTCGTCGGCGAAGAACAGCGGCACCCCCGCGGTGAGCGCGACCACCCCCGGGGCGTCGGCGGTGAGCGGCATGTGGTCGAAGATGTGCGCGAGCTCCGGGTTCCAGCCGCGGTCGCTGAGGATGCGCAGCCGCCCGGACTCGTTGACGAGGATCGCGCACCCCTTCGCGCCGAACGCGAGCAGGGCGTGGTCGGTGGCGCAGTCGATCACCTCGGCCACGTCCGCGGCCTGCGCGAGCGCCCCGGCGAGCTCGATCATGCGGTAGACCGCGTCGATGTCCATGCGCGCGCCCGGCGGCCGCTCCTGCTGCGCGGCGGTCAAGGCGACCGACCCGGAACCCGATCCGAAAGCCGACCTGGGATCCGATCTCGAATCCGGCTTGGAATCCGGCTTGGAGTCCGACGCAGTGCCCGACCCGTTCCCCGACGCCGAATGCCCGTTGGGCCCGCGCCGTTCCGTCGGGATCGGGCTGATCCGCATGCTCACCCCGGTGGCGTCCGGGTAGAGCTGAAACAGCAACGGCCGGTCCGGCGGCCTGATCGCGGTGAGCGAGACCGGCTCCTGCCGCAGTACGGCCTGCCGGTGGGCCTGCTCGTACCGGGGATCGCGCAGCCAGGGCACGGCCTCCCACGGCTTGGCGCCGACGAGGTCCGACGCGCGCCCGCCGAGCAGCTCGGCCGCGGTCGGGTCGAGGAAGACGATGCCGCCGTCGAGGCCGAGCGCGCAGCCGCCCTCGGGCAGGCGGGCGACGTAGTCCGCTGCGGCCTGGCTCTCGGCCGCGCTCGCCGTGTGCCGGCGGGGCAGCGGCAGCATGCGCGGCCGCTCCGGCGGTGACAGCCGGTGCCCGTTGGCGGCCGCGTCCCGCAGGAGCCGGCCGAACCGGTCGGCCGCCGCCTCGATGGCGCGCCGTTCTCCGGGGTCGAGCGCGGCGGACCGGGAGGCGGGCCAGAACAGCAGCAGCGCGCCCCAGGTGGTGCCGCCGGTGACGATCGGGGCGGCCGCGAGCGCGTGGTGCGGCAGGATGCGGGCGGGCTGCGGGTAGCGGCGCACCAGCTCCTCGCTGGAGGCGACCCACACCAGCCTGCGCTCGCGCACCGCGTCGAGGAGCGGATCCGGCGACGGTGAGCTGAGCCGCTTGCGGTGGAGCGGGGTGGCGTATTCCAGCGGCAGCCCGACCCCCAGATGGGTGGTGAGCACCTCCCCGTCGGGATCGACCAGGGCGAGCCCGCCTCCGTAGGCGCCCAGCGACTCGACGGTGGCGCTCAGCGTGCGCTCGAGCAGCCGCCGGATATCGTCACGTCCGGTATCGCAGACGGTACGATCAGTCATGAAAGAACCCCCGCACACCCCACGATAGCTCGCGAAATAGCAGGTAAAACGCATGGTGCGGGTATACGGGGCGAAAAGGCGCAAACCTCCGGCGATCGCCCAGGGCCGGGACGGCGTGCGTCGCGGGGGATCCGGCGCGGCCGCGATTCCGGCGGGCCACGCGGGCGGCCGGCCGTAACTGCGAGACAGGTCACACCTCTGGCTCGGCCCGCAGGTGCCGGCGATCCGCTCGCCACGCCGCGCTCCGGGCGATGGGGTGCCGAGCCGTACCCGGGGTGCTCAGTGGTGCGGATGGGCGCGGTGCCGCAGCAGGAGCATGGCGGCGTCGTCAAGGAGCGGGCCGCCGACGTGCGCGAGGAGGTCGTCCTTGAGCCGGTCGAGGGCGGCCTGGGGCTGCTCGTCGCCGCGGAGCAGCCCGGCCCGCTCGGCGAGCGGGTAGAACTCGCCGTTCCGGTCGCGGGCCTCGATCACCCCGTCGGTGTAGAAGAGGATCTGGTCGCCGGGCGCGAACCGCACGTACTGCGGCCTCGGCGGCGCCCAGCCCAGCGAGGTGAGGCCGAGCGCGAGCCCCTCCTCCGGCGGCTCGATCGGCTTGACCTCGCCGTCGCCGGTGAGCAGCAGCGGCGGGGGATGGCCGTGGTTGAGCAGGACGATGCCGGTCGGGCGCACCTCGGCGAGGACCGCGGTGACGAACTCCTCCTCGCCGAGCTGCCGCGACAGCGTGCTCTCCAGCCGGGCGCTCACGCCCCCGAGCCGGCGCTCGTCGAAGACGGCCTCCCGGAAGGCGCCGAGCACCCACGCCGCCTTCTCCACGGCCTCCAGCCCCTTGCCCTGCACGTCGCCGACGAGCATGCGCACGCCGTACGGCGTGGCGAGCACCTCGAGCAGGTCGCCCCCGATGCGGGCCGTGGTGAACGCCGAGGTGTAGGAGACCGCGATGGAGAGGTCGCGCACCCGCCGGGGGATCGGGCGCAGCAGCACCCGCTGGACCGTCTCGGCGATCTCGCGCACGTCCGCGAGCTCCCGCTCCCGCTCCAGGCGCAGGCGGGCGATGTACATGCCCACCACGGTGACGGCCACGAGCGCGATGATCGTGACGTCGAACGGCACGGTGCCGATCCGGCCCGCGTACCCGGCCGACAGCACGGCAAGGACGAAGGCGAGGAGCCCGGCGAACAGGGTGCGGCGCACCCTGCCGTACCCGCAGGCGAGCGTGGGGCCGAGGATGAGCACCGGCAGCAGGCCGATGATCGGCCCGAACACCACGTAGATCCCCGTCACCGCCACCATCGCCACGTACGGCGCCCACCGCAGCACGGCCTCGGCGCTCATCCCGCGGCTCCCAAGACTCCACAAGCGGCCCACCGGCCACGGCCGGGCACCACGAGGCGCCCGCGCGCCGCCGGTGCGGCGAGCGGGAGCGGCCGCCGTCGATGCCCCCGCCGGCGCGACGCCTGCGGCGGATGCGGCCGGGCCTCTCGCGCCAGGTATGGAACCGCCCGCCCCGGTCGCGTCGTGCCCCACCTCACCTGCGCCCATCTACCCGCCCTCGCCGTACCTAACGACGCGGAAACGCGCGGGCGCCGCCCGCCGGCCGCCCACATCAGTCCTTCTTCGGGATGACGCTGATCGCACCGGAGCGCTCCAGGATGGCGTAGTCGATCTCGTCGGTGCTCCGGATGCCCTGGGTGGAGCGGGCCTCCTGGAGGATCTGCTCGAGGTCGAGCTGGTGCCGGCGCAGCCGGTCCTCCAGCGGCCGGCCCCGCTCGATGAGCACCACCGGCGCGCCGTCGATGACCAGCCCCAGCCGGGGGAACCGCCAACCGAGGTAGTCCGCGATGCGGTCGAGCGTGACCAGGGTGAGGACGACGAGCACCGCCATGGTCACCGAGTAGTCCTCGCCGAGCAGCGCCTGCTGGGTGGCCTCCGAGATGACCAGCAGGAGCACGAAGTCGAACGTGGTGACCTGGGCGAGCGTGCGCTTGCCGCAGATCCGGAAGATCACGAGCAGGGCCAGGTAGATGGCCGCCGCGCGCAGGATCGCATCCATTCCCCCTCCTAGGGGTAGACGAACTGCCAGAACCCGGCCGGTCTGCGGTCCGGCGCGCCGAGCGCGCCGCGCAGCAGGCCCGCGCGCTGCGGGCTCACCGTGACCTGCACCGCGGCCACCCCGTGGACGGCGGGAAACGTGAGCACCACCCCGTCCCGTACCGCGATCCACGAGTCCGGCTGCGGCACCACGGTCCGCACCCGGACCCCCGCGACGTAGTCCTTCGCGAGCCACAGCCGGGCGACCTGCGGCTCGGCGGGGTCCGACCGCACCGTCACGTCGAGGGTCGTGACCCCCTGCTGCCGGGCGAAGCGCTCGTAGGAGACCACGACGAGCGGCGCGGACGCGGTGGCCGTGCTCAGCGGGCCCGGCCCGGCCAACCCGGCCAGCCCGGCGACCAGGAGCGCCGCGACGACCGCCCAGCCCGCGAGCTGCGCGGCGTGGGCGCGCCGCCGCCTCCCCGGCTCCTGCTGCCGCCACTCCAGATCGCCAAGTTGCAGCCCGCCGCTCATCCGCGATCCCCGTCATCCCGGTGGCGCACCCGCCTCGGCATGTGACGTGGAGCTGCCCGGCGGGTGATGTCCGAAACCTTCGCCGGGGCGTCGCCCGCGAGGACCGGCGCCGCCGCGGCGCGGCCCAGGGGCCGGACCGCGGGTCCGCCGCGCGCACCGCGGCCGGGCACCGGCGGGGGCGGGTCAGCGCGGGCGGCGGAGCAGGTAGGTGTCCATGATCCAGCCCTTGCGGGCGCGCGCCTCGGCCCGGGCCTGGCGGATGCGCCCGGCGACCTCGGCGACCGGGCCCGCGATGAGGATCTCGTCCGGCGTGCCCAGGTAGGCGCCCCAGTAGATGTGGTAGTCGGCGAGGTCGGCGAAGGCGCACCGCGAGTCGAGCATGACGAGGATGTCGTCGGCGGTGGGCCCCTGCTCGGCGAGGCGGCGGCCGGTGGTGATGTGCACCGGGCTGCCCACCCGGGTGAGCGTGGTGCGGTGCCGGGCGGTGAGCGCGGAGATCGCGCTGATGCCGGGGATCACCTCGTAGTCGTAGGGCAGCCGGTCGAGGATCGCCAGCGTGCTGTCGTACACGCCCGGGTCGCCCCAGACGAGGAACGCCCCGGTCCGCCCGTCCGGCAGCTCGTCCTCGATCATGCGCCGGTACAGCTCGGCGCGCCGGGCCCGCCAGTCCTCGACCGCCTCGGCGTACGCGGCCGCGGTGCGGTCCCGCTCCGGGTCGCGGCCCTCGACGATGCGGTACGGCGGGCGGCCGTGCTCCTCGATCAGCCGGCGGCGGAGCCGTACCAGCTCGTCCTTCTCCTCGCCCTTGTCGATGAGGAAGAACACGTCGGTGGCCGCGATCGCCTTCGCCCCCTGAATGGTGAGGTGGTCGGGGTCGCCCGCACCGATGCCGATGACGAGGATCCGCTTCACGGCCACGAGTCTGCCATGCCGTGACTTGGTACGATGTGGTCGCCTCTGATCAGGATGGCCGGGCCGTCGGTGACGGGCCCGGAAGGGACGGCGGGCGAGGAGGCACGTGAACCTGTCCGAGCGAGGCACGGACTTCGCCGAGTTCTGGCGGGAACGGCACCTGTGCACCCTCACCACGGTGCGCCCGGACGGCACCCCGCACGTGGTGCCGGTCGGCGCGACCCTCGACCTGGAGAACGGCATCGCCCGGGTGATCACCTCGCGCCGGTCGCACAAGGCCCGGCTGATCGCCGCGGGCGCCCGGCACGTCGCGCTCTGCCAGGTGGACGGGCGGCGCTGGTCGACGCTCGAGGGGATCGCCACCATCCGCACCGGCCGCGAGGAGGTCGCCGACGCCGAGCGGCGGTACGCGGCCCGGTACCGCACGCCCCGGCCCAACCCGGACCGGGTGGTCGTGGAGATCCAGGTCACCCGCGTCCTCGGCACCGTCTGATCGGCACCCTATGATCACTGTCGTCGGCATCGGCGCGGACGGCTGGGACGGGCTGGCCCCGGCCTCCCGGCGGGCGATCGCCGCCGCCGAGGTGCTCGTCGGCAGCCGCAGGCAGCTCGACCTCGTCCCCGACCCGGTCCCGGACCCCGAGGGCGGCGGGACGCGGGCCGCCGGGACGCCGTCGCGGGTGGTGCTGCCCTCGCCGCTGCTGCCCAAGCTGGAGCCGCTGCTGGAGTCGCTCGCCGGGCGCGAGGTGTGCGTGCTCGCCAGCGGCGACCCAATGTTCTACGGCATCGGCTCGACCCTGGTCCGGCTGCTCGGCCCCGACCGGGTCCGGGTGCTGCCGCACGTCTCCTCGGTCTCGCTCGCCTGCGCCCGGCTCGGCTGGCCGGTCGAGCAGGTCGAGGTGGTGAGCGCGGTCGGCCGCCCGCTCGATGCGCTCCGCCCGGTCCTCGCCCCCGGCCGCCGGGTGCTCGTGCTCGGCTCCTCCCCGGAGGCGGTCACCCGCCTGCTCGCCGAGGCGGGCTACGCGGCGAGCCGGGTCACCGTGCTGTCCGACCTCGGCGCGGCCACCGAGTCGGTACGGCCCGCCGCCCAGGCCGGGCCCACCCGGCTGCACGTGATCGCGATCGAGTGCGCCCTCGACCCGGGCGCCGAGCCGCTGCCCCGGGTGCCCGGGCTGCCCGAC
>Ga0066870_100018_pt1 | contig 121905 bp, 112 predicted proteins | sample CeladaPassage60A_FD_62237 | JGI IMG/M metagenome (GOLD analysis project Ga0066870, IMG submission 62237) | Cellulose-adapted microbial communities from the Joint BioEnergy Institute, USA - Passage3 60A | ecosystem: Engineered > Bioreactor > Continuous culture > Unclassified | place: USA... | reverse complement strand
GAAACGCCCCCGCCCACCGGACCCACCGGTGATCGGAGACGTCGTCCATCTCGTACGCCCTTCACGGAATGGCCGCCGCCCGGGTGTGGACCCGAACCGCGGCCACGCCACCAGGGAACGGCCTCGCCCATCCCGGCGGCCACCTAACAGCATGTGACGGTCAGTCGCCGGTGATCGCGTCCTTGACGTTCCGCGCCGCGTCCTTGACCTTCTCGCCGGCCTGCTTCGTCTTGGCGCGGCCCTGATCGCCTCTGCCTTCGGCCCGCTTCTCCTCGTCGCCGGTGACCTCGCCGTACCCCTCCTTGGCCTTGCCACCGAACTCCTCGGCCTTGTTCCGGAACTTGTCGCCCGCACCCATAAGCTTTCCTTCCATCGCTGCGGTGGCGGGTCTCACCCGCCCGTCCTCATCGCCTGCCCATGCCCTCCAACGGCAAACCGGACATGACCCGGCACTCCGGGCGAAACCCGGTCGGCGCGGGACGGCCGGACCGGCCGCGTACCGCCCCGGCCGGCCTGCGGCGCCTCGTGGCCCCCGGGGGCGGGGCGCCTTCTCCGGGGACCGCCGGGTCCGGTGAATACGATCTCCGGGCGTAGGCGGACTCGAGGACGGAGGGCGACGACGGATGACGAGCGTGCCGCGCCGGCTGCTGCTCATCGCCCTCGTCTTCGGCATCGCGGGGATGCACACGCTGGGGCATCCCGGCTCGGCGCACGGTCCCGCCGGCGAAATCGTCACCGGCTCCGATCACTCCTGGGCCGGGCCCGCGGTCGCCTCGGCCCACGACGCGGCCTCCGACGCGGTACGGCAGTCCCCCGGTGGCGACCTGCCGGGGACGGATCCGCTGACGGTCTGCCTGGCGGTGCTGGGCTCGCTGGCGCTGCTCACCCTCGCTCTCCTCGTGGTACGGGTGCGGCACGGGGCCGTGGCCCGCCCGCCCGTACGCACCGGCCGGGGCGTCGACGGCGGCCGGTCACCGCCGAAGCCCACCGGCGTGCGGTTGGCGCTCCTCTCGGTGCTGCGGATCTAGGCCGACCACCTCGGGGGCGGCCCGTCTCGGGCTGCCCGCATCACCAGGTCGGCAGGAGATCCGGAACCGAAAGGAGTCGCTCCACCATGCGCATCGACCACGGCGTCCTTCGCACGTTCGCACTGTCCACGGCCGCCGGGGCCGCCACCCTCGCCCTGCTCACCGCGTGCGGCGGCGACACGGCCGGCTCCGCCCACGGCCACGGCGGGACGTCCGCCACGCCCGCCGCCACCGCGGGCACCGGCACGCAGGGCGGGTTCAACCAGGCGGACGCCGCGTTCGCACAGCAGATGATCCCCCACCACCGGCAGGCCGTGGAGATGGCCGAGCTCGCCGAGAGCCGCGCGGCCGCCCCCCAGATCAAGGAGCTCGCCCGCGAGATCAAGGCAGCTCAGGACCCGGAGATCACCACGATGCGCGGCTGGCTGTCCGCCTGGGGCGCCGCCGAGGCGCCCGCGCACGCGGGCCATGCCGGGCACGGCGCCGCCGGCATGATGTCGGACGAGGACATGGCCGAGCTCAAGGCCGCCCGCGGCCGCGAGTTCGACCGGCTGTTCGCCGAGATGATGATCGAGCACCACGCCGGCGCCATCGAGATGGCGCAGACCCAGGTCGCGCAGGGAAGCGACCCCGAGGCCAAGAACCTCGCCCAGGCGATCATCGACACCCAGCAGCGTGAGATCGATCAGATGAAGCGCCTCCTCAAGCGCCTCTGACCCGGGTCGGCCCGTCGAGAGCGGGCGCGCACCACGAAGGCGCGCCGTTCCCGCGGGGCCACCACCCCATCCCGCGGCCGAGGTGTGGCCGCACGACGCGAGGGATCCTCCACACCGCGGAGGGTCCCTCGCCCCGGCTCCAGCACTGCTCGGACGGCCGACCTGTGCACAGCGGGGGATTGCGCGCAATCTCGCACGCCGGTCGAGCCACCCACCGCGCGGCGCGGGCCAACGCCGCCGGTATGGATCGGCGCGCACGCCCGACACCGGCGGCGAACCGGCCGCGTACCCGCTGGAGGAGCGGGCCTGAAGATCGGAAACGCCCTCTCCCGGATCATCGGGAGGGGGCGTTTTCCCTGGTCAGAGCGGAGGCTCCGGGATTTGAACCCGGGAGGGGCGGTGAGCCCCAACCGCATTAGCAGTGCGGCGCCATAGGCCAGACTAGGCGAAGCCTCCTGGTAGCCCTGTGGCCCGAAAGACTACCGGTCCGCGGGCTGCACGGCAAAGTGAATTTCGGTTCGCGCCGATCGGGTGAGGTTGCCCACACCCGTTGTGCACAGCCTGTGGATAACGGGTGTGGGCAACCTGTGGATACCCCTGGGATCCCCTGTGGATAACGTGTGGACGCCGTGTGGACGCTGTGGATCAGGACTCGCGGACCGCCTCGCCCTCGATCTCGATGGTGACCTTCTTGCCGACGAGGACGCCTCCGGTCTCGAGCGCCTGGTTCCAGGTGAGGCCGAACTCCTCGCGGTCGATCTCGGCGGTGATGCTGTAGCCGAACAGCTCCTTGCCCCACGGGTTCGTGCCCACGCCGTTGAACTCGACGGTGAGCTCGACCTCCTTGGTCACGTCACGGATGGTGAGGTCACCGACGACCTTGAGCACGTTGCCCTCGTCGTGGGCGACGCGCTTGCTGCGGAAGGTGATGTTCTCGTACTTGTCGGTCGCGAGGAAGTCGTCGCTCCGCAGGTGCGCGTCCCGGTCGGCCACGCCGGTGTCGATGCTCGCCGCCTTGATGGTGATCTCGGCGGTGGACTGCAGCGGGTCCTCGGCGATCGTGACCTTGCCCTCGTACTCGCCGAAGTGACCCCGCACCTTCGACACCATCATGTGCCGCACCCAGAAGCCGATCCGGGTGTGCGCCGGGTCGAGGGCGAAGGTGCCGGGGGTGGGGATGGTCAGACCCTGCCACTCACGGGTGCTCATGTCGTGATCTCCTGACGCGTTCGTCCAGTGCTTGCGATCGCAGATATTTTCCTGAGTAAATGTCTACATGAGGAATATTACGCATGTCAACCATAATGTTGTACAGTAGGTATGTGCACTGGTTGGACGATCCGCGGCTAACCGCCGCAGGCCTGTTCACGGAGGCCTATACCGGCGTGATGGCGCGGATCACGCCTACCCTCAGTGAGGCCGGGCTGTCCCCCGTCGACTTCGAGACCCTGCTCCGCCTCGCCCGGTCACCCGGCCACCAGCTTCGGATGAGCGAGCTCGCCGCGCAGACCAACCTGTCCACCAGCGGCATCACCCGGGTGGTCGACCGGCTGGAACGCGACAACCTCGTCGAACGCCGGGTCTGCATCTACGATCGCCGCGCCCTGCACGCGACGATCACCGAGGAGGGCCTGGCGCGGCTCAACAAGGTGCTGCCCCAGCACCTTGCGGACATCGAGAGGTGGTTCACCGGGCTGCTCAGCCCGGAGCAGCTCGACGCCCTGCTCGAGGCGCTGCGCATCATCCGGGACGTGGTACGGCCGGAGGCCACCGCGGGCGCCGAGCGCGGCACGCAGGAGGGCGGCTGTGACCTCGAGCGCGGCGGACCGGAGAAGGGCTGCGAACTCGCCTGACACACGCGCGGCCGACCGCGCCGAAGGCCGCGTGACCTGGGTTGGGCACGGGGCCGCGGCGGTGATCGGTGCCGCGCACCCGTGGCCGGAGCGGCCGGCGCCGCCCCGCGCGCCGGTCAGTTGCGGGGCCGGGCCTGGGCCGGGACCTTGAGGTCCCCACGCAGCTTCGCCATGGCCCGGGAGACCGTGCTCTTCACCGTGCCGACGCTGATGCCGAGCGCCTTAGCGATCTCCGGCTCGGTCATGTCCTCGTAGTAGCGCATGAGGATCGCCGTGCGCTGCCGGTTGGGCAGCCGGTCGAGCGCCTGCTCGAGCAGCTCGAACGCGCGGCCGTGCACCGCGCCGTCGGGGGCGGGGACGTCCGGGATCTCGTCGGAGGGGTACTCCTCGAGCTTCCGGCGCCGCCACCAGGAGATGTTGATGTTGACCATGGCGCGCCGCACGTACCCGTCGATCGCCTTGCGGTCGTTGATGCGGTCCCAGGCCTGGTACGTCTTCATCAGCGCGGCCTGGAGCAGATCCTCCGCATCGGTGGAGTTTCCCGCGAGATGGAGGGCCATGCGCAGCAGTACGGGGCCGCGGGCGGCCACGTAGTCGTGGAACGTCTCGTGGTCGCCGCCGCCGGTGCACTGCGGACCGTCATGGTTCGTACGCATATTGTGGCCAGAATGACATCCCGCGCCCCTCGTGCGCCCGAACCGGGAATCAGGGTTCCGTCCACCGAATGCAAAGATCGCCCAAGCGATGCACGAACCGCCTTCCACGTCCGCAAATGCGCGACTCAGGTGCACAATCGCCGCATAGTGGAGTGAAACCCTCTCAAGCAGTAGGAGATACGTCACCCCTCCCCCGTGCACAGCACGAATGAAATTGCAGATGCAAGGCACGATTACACCTCGACGTGTGACGCTAGAGGGCAGGGGTCGACTCGCCGAGGGCTTCGGCGCGTGCCCGGCGACCACGGCACGAGGGCCGGCCCGCACGCCGGAGCACGCCCGGGGGAACGTACCCCCGGGGGAGGCAGGGAGGAGTGGGACCGATGAACGTCGAGCGCCGCCGGGCGCGGGCCGCCGCCGCGCTCGGCAGACGGCCGGCACCGCTCGGGCCTGTGCCCGGCGAGCGACCGGCGCCCGGCGTGGTGACCGGGGAGATCCGGGACGTCAGCCCGCACCTGCTCGTGCTCGAGAACGCCGAGGGCGCCGAAGTGCGCCTGGTCATCGCCCCGTGGGCGACCGCGTGGCACGGCGGGGACGCGGCACCGGCCGACCTGCCGCTGGGGGCGCGCGCGATCGTGCGCACCGCCGGGGAGTACGGCCGGGTCGCCGACCGCATCTGGGCCGACATCACCCGGTTCACCGGGAGGATCCTGCGGGTGGACGGCACCCGGGACCTCACCGTGGAGCTCGACTGCGGCCCGCACCGCGGCCGGCGCACGATCACCATCCCCTACCGGGCCACCGGCCGCATCCAGGTCCGCTATCCCCGGCTGGAGCCGGGCTACCTGTTCGACGCGATCGGCACGCTCGGCAAGGGCAACCCGACCGCGCTGTTCCCGGCCGCGTCGCAGCCGCCGTACCGCGCCGACGCGGTCCCCGCCCCGCCGCTGGCCCACGAGGTGCCGGCCCGGCAGGTCGGCTCGGCGGTGTGGTCGGACGCGTTCGACGAGGACGAGCGCGGCGCCGCCTACCCGCGCTTGGAGCGGTCCGACGCCGAGTGCGACCAGGCGGGCGTGACCTGCGCCGCCCTGCCGTACCTGGCGCTGGGGTCGGCGCTGCACGTGGAGAACGAGTGCACGGGCCGGTCGGCGGTGGTACCGATCGTCGCGTGCGGGTGCATGACCGGACGGTTCTGCGACCGCTGCGTGGAATGCGGGACCTCCGAGCGCGGGAGGATCGTGGAGCTTTCGCCGGCGTCGTTCGTCGAGCTCGGCGGCGAGCTGTCGAGGGGGTGCTTCAATGCCGTTATCGGTTTGGGGTGAGGGTGCGATGACGACGACGATCGCTCTGGCCTCGCTGCCCGTCATCGTGCCGGTGCTGGTGCTCGGCGCGGTGCTGAAGCTCGTGGCGGTGCGCCGGGGCGCGGAACCGGAGGGGATCGGCGGGCTCGGCCCGGCCGTGCTGCTCCCCGAGCGGCTGCGCAGGCCCGGCATCGTGACCTGCGCGCTGGTCGAGCTCGGGTACGCGGTCGCGCTGCCGCTGTGGGACCACCCGCTGCCGCGGTGGGGCGCGGTGGTCTTCTTCACCCTCGCCACCTACGTGCTGGTGGACCTCAAGCGCCGCCGGCCCGAGGCCGGGTGCGGCTGCTTCGGCGAGGTGAGCAGCAAACCGGTCGGGCTGCGCTCGATCGGGCGGGCGGCGGTGCTCGGCCTCATGGCGCTCGCCATCGCTCTCGCCCCGGTGACCGTGGGCGACCTGATCGCGGGCGTGTCGTGGGCGATGCTCGGCTGGACGCTCGCCGCGGCCGCGCTCGTGCTGCTGTTCTCGCCGGAGATCGACGAGGTGATCGCCCGGATGCGGTACCGACCGCCGTGCGAGCTGCGCGAGTCGCGGGTGGAGGACGCGCTGTCCCGGCTCACCGCGAGCGCGGCCTGGCGGGAGCGGCGGCCGCTGCTCGCCTCCACCACGCCGGTCGACACCTGGCGGGAGCTGTGCTGGCGGTTCTTCGTGTACGAGGGGCGCACCGCGGACGGGGACGCCGTCGACGTGGTGTTCGCCGTCCCTCTCGACAGCGGCCGACACGCCCCCGTCCGCAGCGCGCTGGTCGCCGCCGACGGGACCTCGCTCGAGTCTCTGCCGGAATCTATCCCTGTATCGGCCTGAGACTAGAGAGGCGAATATTCGCCGATCCGGTCGCGCGAATCCGGCTCTCTACGGCTCTCTAGCTTCCCCTCTAGAAAGCCGTAGAGAGGTCTATGACGTCTTACCTGGCTGCGTCCTGCCTGGACGGGGTCAGACAGGCTGGGCGCGGAGGAACTTCCCGAAGTGCGGGACGGTGAACCCGATGAACCCGCGCTCGGCGCTGTACACGAGTCCTTTCTTGATCAGGCTGTCCCGGGCCGGGGAGAGGCTCGACGGCTTGCGCCCGAGCCACTTGGCCACCTCGGCGGTCGGGACCGGCTCGTCGCCGTTGGCGGCGCCGATCTCGGCCATCGCGCGCATGTACTCGCGCTCGGCCGGGGTGGCCCGCTCGTACCGGCTGCCGAAGAAGCCGACCGCGAGCTCCTGCTCGGCCTCGGGCGCGGCCACCTTCACGTCGTCCGCGGTGATCGGGCTCCGCGGCGCGGCGTCCCAGGTGACCTTGCCGTACGCCTGGACGAAGTACGGGTAGCCGTCGGCGGCCTCGTAGAGCGCGTCGAGCGCCTCCGGCGTGTACTCCACGCCCTCGCGCGCGGCGGGCGCGATGAGCGCCTGGTCGGCGGCCTCCCGGTCGAGCCGGTCGATCCGGACGTACCGGAACAGCCGCTCGGAGTAGCTCTTGCTCGCCGAGAGCACCACGGGCAGGTGCGGCAGGCCGGCGCCGACCACGATCAGCGGACCGCCGGTCTGGGACAGCTCGTGGCAGGCCGCGCAGAGCGCGGAGATGTCGGCGGCGCGCACGTCCTGCATCTCATCGATGAACAGGGCGATGCCCACCCCGAGGTCGGTCGCGACCGACGCGGCCTCCACGAACAGCTCGGTGAGGTCGATCTCCAGGTCGCCGGAGTCGGCGCGGCCGCGCACGGCGGGCACGTCGATCCCGGGCGACCAGTGCGAGGTGCCCTTCGCCGCGTTCGGGTCGCGCATCGCGAACGCCTTGAGCACGCCGAGGAAGTACTCGATGCGGTCGGGCGCGCGATGCCGCGGGGCGAGCTCGCGCACGGCCATGTGGAGGGCGGCGGCGATCGGGCGGCGGATCGACTGGTCGGGCCGCGCCTCGATCTTGCCGGTGCCCCACAGGCGCTGCATCGCCATCGACTTGAACGTGTTGAGCAGCACGGTCTTGCCCACGCCGCGCAGCCCGGTGAGCACCATGCTGCGCTCGGGGCGGCCCCGGGCCACCCGCTCCAGCACCACCTCGAACTGGCTCAGCTCGCGGTCACGGCCGGCGAGCTCGGGGGGACGCTGGCCGGCGCCGGGGGCGTAGGGGTTGCGCACGGGGTCCACGCTCTCGGACTTTATGACGGGCTCTAGCGGTCGCCGTAGATTTCCGTAGAAAGTCCGACGGCGTGTCGGCCGACGCGGCCGGCACGCCGGGGCGGCGATCCGCTCGGCGTCGGGCAACCGGGCCGGAGCCGGGATCCGCGGCGGCATCACCGACGACGTCGCCGGCGCCTCCGCCGGCGTCCCCGTCCGGCACGGCGCGGACGCGGCCGGCGACAGGAGCACGGTCATCGCGCTCACCCTCCCCCCGGACACAGGTACGGCACGGCGGCGCTCGCACCACGGAACGGCACGAGCGTGCGAATCCGCGCGTCCGATACCGAACGTGCGTTCGATCCGACGAGACGACTGTAGCGCGAGATCGAACATGTGCGCGAGTGTTTCGCCGAAGAATGTCGGCGCGGACCCCTAAGATCGCGAACGGGCGACCCTTAGCCCCGGTTTGCCCCACGTTTCGTTCCGGGAGGTCCCGCGCCTCCCCGGCGGCGACCGGCAGCCGCTGCCGCGCGAGCGCGGGCCACGCCTGCACCGCGCAGAACGGCGCGCACTGGTCCTGCCGCCCTCGCGTGCCCACGTGCACCCCGCACTGCACCAGCCGTTCCTCGACCATCGTGGCGATATCCATGAACGGCCGGACCGCGATCCGCACCACCCCCTCCCCCAGCAGCCGCCGCACCCGGCGGTGCCCGGGCGCCACCGCGGACGGCACGGCGGGCAGGGCGGCGGGCTGCGCGGCGGTCCCGGCGAACACGTCGAGGCCGCAGGCGGCCGCGACGGTCCGCCACAGCTCCCCGATCGCGGGATCGCACGGCGAGGCCCGCTCCGCCAGCAGCGTGAGCAGCGCCTGGCGCACCGCGGGCCGCGCCTCCTGCGGCAGGTCCGCGGTGGCCGCCGCGTCCGGCACGACGCCGAGGTACTCCTTGAGCCGCCGGTGCCCGGCGAGCGCGGCGAGCGACCGCCACCGCCCGCCCTCGTCGCGCAGCAGGTAACCGACCGACCCGCAGTGCGGGTGCGCGCCGGGCAGCGCGGTGAGGTCCTGCCAGGTCACCAGCCCGCCGGTCTGCGGCCCGAGCCGCTTGAGCACGCCGGTGTGGGTGAGCCGGTTCATCGGGTCGATCGCCGCCGACCGCCCCGAGCCGCATCGCGGCCGGATCTCCACCCCGCCCACGTACGGCGTGTCGAGCGCGAGCCGTACCACATCGCCGATCTCCTCGTCGTTGACGCCGAGCGCGGCGGTCATCACCAGCGTGGTGAAGATCTCGTACTCCGACAGCCGCCGCACCGCCAGCTCCTTGAACGGGCGCAGGTCCTCCCCCCGGTGGTACCGGTGCGCCTCGGCCGAGGCCCCGTCGTACTGGAGCTGGACCTCGATCCGCTCGCGATGCTCGGCGAGCAGGTCGAGCACGGCGCCGTCGCGGGCGACGAGCAGGCCGTTGGTGTCGACGACGATCCGCGCGATCGGCCGGGCGGCGAGCTCGGCGAGCAGCTCGCGCAGCTCGGGGTGGAGGGTGGGCTCGCCGCCGCTGAGCACGAGCACGTCGAGGTGGCCGTCCTCGCGGGCGATCCGCCGGTCGACGTTGGCGAGCACGTCGGCGACCGGCACCACGCCGCGCCGCTCCGGCGAGGCGTCGGCGTAGCAGGTCGGGCAGTTCAGGTTGCACGCCTCGGTCACGTCGACCACGAGCATCGCGGTGTGCCGGGTGTGCAGCTCCGGCAGGCCGCGCAGGTACGCCCCCGGGATCGGGTCGAAGTTGCCGGCCACGTCCGGCGCGGGGCGGGTGGCGGGGCCGGTCCACTCCTCCAGGTACGCCAGGATCGCGGCGTCCTCCTCGTAGAGGGTGCGGATCATCCCATGGTCCGGGCAGCCGCGGTCCAGGTACACCCGGCCGTTCAGCTCGGCGAGCCACCCGGCCAGCCGCCGCACCTCGCGCGGGTCGCCCCCGGCGCGGTGGCAGCGGGGACAGAACGCGTTGACGTAGCGCAGGATGCGGTCGCCGCGCAGCGGCAGCGGGACGGCGAGCCCGCCGGTCCGCGGTACAGCAAGCACGAGGCAAACCTTAATCACGAGCGGACCGGCGAACCCCCACAACAACGCAATGTCATCGCGCTGCCCCGGAGCGCGGCCGCCGTTCCGGCGTACGCTGAGGCATGGCTCGCAGACGACTCCTCCCCTACCTGGGACTTCTCGCCGCCGCGGCGGCCACCGCGTGCGGCGGCGGCACCTCCGCGGGGGCCGACGGCGCCGCACCGACCGGGCCGCGGAGCGAGGCGCCGCGGCCGAGCCCGTCCGGCGCACAGACCGCGTCGCCGCTTCCGTCGGAGACGACGCTGCAGGCCACGCCGACCCGAACCGGGCCGCCGCCGTTCTCCGCGAAGATCCAGAAGGTGACCCGGGACACGCTCGCGCGCTCCTGGCGGCCCGGCTGCCCGGTCCCGGTGGAGCGGCTCCGCATGATCGTGATGCCGCACTGGGGTTTCGACGGCAAGGTCCACACGGGGCGGCTGATCGTCCACGAGTCGGTCGCCGAGGAGGTCGCCGGCGTGTTCAAGCGGCTGTACGGCTGGCGCTTCCCGATCCGCCGCATGGAGCCGGTCGACAAGTACGGCGGCAGCGACTACCGGTCGATCGACGCCGACAACACCTCGGCCTTCAACTGCCGCCGGGCCACCGGCTCCGGCAACTGGTCGAAGCACGCCTACGGCCTGGCGATCGACCTCAACCCCCGCGAGAACCCGTGGGTGAACCCCGACGGGACCGTCGAGCACGCCAACGCCCGCGCCTTCGCCAAGCGCCCGCTCGACAAGCCCGGCGTGATCAACCCGGGTGACCGCGTGGTCAAGGCGTTCGCGCGCGTCGGCTGGGAGTGGGGCGGCTACTGGTCCGGCGCCAAGGACTACCAGCACTTCAGCAAGGGCGGCGGCTGAGCCTTCCCGGGCCCGCCGTACGGGGGACGGCCGCCGTGCCGTGACCGGGAGCGGGCCGGCACCGCCGCGCGGCCGAACGGCGCGCCGCTCGCGTGGGCCCCGCCGTACCGGCCCGGCCGCGGTGAGTCAGGCGAGCGTCTGCTCGATCAGGCGGCGGTGGGCCGGCAGCAGCCCCTCGGGGAGCCGATCCGGCGGGAACCACTGGGCCTCGAGGACCTCGAACCCGTCGACCCTGGGCTCCCGGTCGCCGGTGACCATCGCCTCGTAGGCGACCTCCACCCGGAGTCGGTAGCCGCTGTTGAGGGAGACGAGGCGGCCGACCTTGACCGCAAGGCCGGTCTCCTCCGCCACCTCGCGGGCGACGGTCTCCTCGAACGACTCGCCCCGGTTGGCGTGACCGGAGGGCAGGCCCCACTGGCTGTTCCGCGGCCAGAACCGGTGGCGCAGCAGCAGCACCTTCCCCTCGGGGTCCCGGACCACGCCGGTGACCCCGACCATGAACTTGGCGTTCCGGAGCCAGAGGATGCGCCACTGGAGCCGGCCGGAGAACATGTGCCAGATCCGCGCGATGAGCGCCTTCATGTCGCGTTCCTTCTCGGGATGGGTGCTGAGGCCCTCCACGATGGCGGATCGGAGGGGATGTTGTCAGCGAATCGCGGCGGGGCCGGCGCGGCGCGGTCCGGACGGGGACGGCGCCGCATGACCCGGGGCCGGGGTGATTATGGCCCATCCGGCGGTGTCGGGCCGCCCTCGTGTCCCGGTACGGCGGGCGGGCAAGATGGGGCCATGGCGGTCAGCGACGGCGACGGGTGGACGCTGTGTGCCCGGGGTCACCGGCACTGGGGGCTGCACGGGGCGTCCGGGTTGCTCGCCGTCCACCACGCCGCGGACGGCACGCCGTACGTGCTGCTGCAGAAGCGGGCGCTGTGGAGCCACCACGGGGGCACCTGGGGGCTGCCGGGCGGGGCGACCGACAGCCACGAGGACGCGATCACCGGGGCGCTGCGGGAGGCGTGGGAGGAGACCGCACTGGACACGGGCGCGCTGCGGGTGTGCGGCGTGTACGTCGACGACCACGGCGGCTGGGCGTACCAGACGGTGATCGCGCAGGCGGCGTCGCTGCTGGAGGCGACGCCGAACGCGGAGAGCGTCGAGCTGCGCTGGGTGCCCGCGGACGAGATCGCGGCGTGGCCGCTGCATCCGGGGTTCGCGGAGACCTGGCCGGTCATCCGGCGGGAGCTCGCGCCGGTGACGGTGGTGCTGGACGCGGCGAACGTCGTGGGGGCGCGGGCCGAGCACGGGTGGTGGCGGGACCGGGCCGAGGCGACCCGGCGGCTGCTCGACGAGGTGGGACGGCTCGCGCGGACCGGGCTGCGGCGGCGGGTGAACGGCGGGCCGGAGCTGGCGGTGTGGTTCCCCCGGATGACGGTGGTGGTCGAGGGGGCGGCCCGCGAGGTGGCGACGGTGGCCGGGGTCGAGGTGGTGGCCGCGGCGGGCAGCGGGGACGACGCGATCGTCGAGGAGGTACGGCGGGCGCGGCCGTGGGAGCGGGTCGTGGTGGTGACGGCGGACCGCGCCCTGCGGGACCGGGTGGCCGAGCTGGGGGCGGCGGTGGCCGGGCCGAGGTGGCTGCTGTCGCAGTTCTGACCCGGGCCGGGGTTATCCACAGGTCTCGCCGATCGCCCGATCGCCGGGCCCGGGCTCTGTCAAGATTTCCGCATGTCCGACAAGGCCCTGCTCGACTGGCCGGCCGAGACCGACGATCCCGTGCCGCCGGCGTCATGGGGGCGCAGGTCGCCCGCGGCGCCGCTGCTGCCCTGGGTCTTCGCCGGCCTGGTGGTGGCGCTCGTCGCGGGGCGCGCGCTGCTCGCGCCCTACCTCACCGCGCCGGCGCTGCAGACCTGGTCGACGATCTTCGTGGCGATCTGCGTGCAGGCGCTGCCGTTCCTCGTGCTCGGCGTGCTGCTGTCGGCGGCGATCACCGCGCTCGTGCCGCCGTCGTTCTGGACGCGGGCGCTGCCCCGCCGGCCGTACGCGGCGGTGCCGGTGGCGGGGGCGGCCGGGGCGGTGCTGCCCGGGTGCGAGTGCGCGTCGGTGCCGGTCGCCTCGGGGCTGATGGCGCGCGGGGTGACGCCGGCGGCGGCGCTCGCGTTCCTGCTCGCGTCACCGGCGATCAACCCGGTGGTGCTGGTGGCCACGGCGGTCGCCTTTCCCGGGCGGCCGGAGATGGTGGTGGCGCGGTTCGCCGCGTCGCTCGTGGTCGCCGTGCTCGCCGGGTGGCTGTGGCTGCGGTTCGGGCGGGCCGAGTGGCTGCGGGTGCCGCGGGCCTCGTCGGAGCGGGGGTGGCGGGCCTTCGTGGCGGCGATGCGGCACGACCTGCTGCACGCGGGCGGCTTCCTCGTGGTGGGCGGGATCGCGGCGGCGACGCTCAACGTGCTGGTGCCGCGATCCTGGCTCGCCGCGGTGGCCGAGATCGGGTGGCTGTCGGTGCTGGTGCTGGCGCTGCTCGCGGTGGTGCTGTCGATCTGCTCGGAGGCCGACGCGTTCGTGGCCGCGTCGCTCACCGCCTTCTCCCCGACGGCGAAGCTCGCGTTCCTCGTCGTGGGGCCGATGGTCGACCTGAAGCTGATCGCGCTGCAGGCGGGCACGTTCGGGCGGTCGTTCGCGGCGCGGTTCGTGCCGCTCACGCTCACGCTGGCGATCGGGGTCAGCGCCGTCACGGGGTGGGTGCTGCTGTGAGCCGGTTGGCCCAGGGACTGGTGCTGCTGCTGCTCGGCGGGGCCGTGCTGCGGATCTCGGCCTTCACCACCGAGTACCTCAACTACGTCAAGCCGGGGTTCCGGCCGTTTCTCATCGCCGCCGGGGCGGTGGTGTTCGCCCTCGGGGTGATCACGCTGGTGCAGGAGTGGCGGCGGCCGCAGGACACCGGGCGGGAGCCGTCACGGTGGACCGAGGCGGCCGATGGGCGCGGCGGGCACGCCGGCGGCCGTCCGGATGGGCGCGAGGATGGGCACGCGGGCGAGCACGGGGGCGGGCATGCGGCCGGCCCCACGGGCGGCCACGCGGGCGGGTACGGCGACGGGCACGGGCACGACCACTCGCGGGGTCCCCGGGTGGCGTGGCTGATGTGCCTGCCGGTGTGCGCCATCTTCCTCGTCGCGCCGCCCGCGCTGGGGTCGTTCGCGGCCGCGCGGGACGACGTCGCGCCTCCGCCGCCGCCCCGCGAGGTGGCCGAGGGGTACGAGCCGCTGCGCGGGGACGGGCCGATCGCGATGCCGATCGGCGAGTTCGTCGGGCGCGCCTGGGGCGATGCGAAGCGGAGCCTCGCCGGAAAGCAGGTGCGGCTGACCGGGTTCGTGGTGCGGTCGAAGCAGCCGGACGTCTGGTACGTGGCGCGCATGCAGCTCAACTGCTGCGCGGCGGACGCGTTCGCGCTGAAGGTGGCGGTGCGCGGGGCGCCCGCGCCGCCGGAGAACACCTGGGTGGAGGTGACCGGCGTCTGGATCCCGCCCCGGTCGGACAAGCTCCCGCTGGGGACGGTGCCGCCGCGGATCCGCGCGATCAACGTGACGAAGGTGCCGCGTCCGGTCGAGCCGTACGAGTGACCGCCGGGCCTGCGGCGAAGGCGGCGCGGCCCCGCCGTACCGGGATGCCCTGGACGTGACGACGGGTCGGCCGGGCCGCAGGGGGAACGCGGCCCGGCCGACCCGGTTGTGTGGAGGGGAGAGAAGGGGGAGAGGGGGGCGCTCAGCCGGAATCGTCGCGGCGGGCGTGCGCCGGCGCGAGCCGGGCGGCCAGCCGTCGCCCCAGCGAGGTCTTCTTGACCACGGCGGCGGCGATGAGGGCCGGGAGGAGCATGGCGCTCACGGCGAGCGGCTCCGCCATGCCCTCCTGCTCGGCGGCCGGGGTGGCGGTCGCGGCCGAGGTGGTGGCCTCGGCGGAGGAGCCGGTGGCGAGGGGCGCGGTGGCCTCGTCGGCGGTCTTCTCCTCGGCCTGCTTCTCCTCGTTCTTCCGCTGCTTGACGAGGACGGTCTTGTGCTCGTTCTGCTTCCGCACGACCTCGGGGTAGCCGTAGCCGACGATCGTGTCGGCGCTGCGGATCTTGGAGACGACCGCGTTCGAGATGTTGCCCTCGATGGTCTTGATCGTGCCGTCGCTCAGCACGCTCTTCACGAGGCCGACGTGGTCGATCGCGTCGATGTCGTCGGAGCCGTCCCAGTCGAAGAACACCACCGCGCCGGGCACCGGCTTGTCGCCGAACGCGCCCTTGCTCTCGAACCACTTGGCGTGCTCGACGGTCCAGGCGTACTGGCCCACGGCGTCCTGCAGGCCGACCTGGGTCGCGGCCCAGGAGACGAACATGTCACACCAGGCGGCGTTGCTGTAGCCGGGCTCCTTGGCGTGGGTGTTCTGGTACCACTGACCGAACTTGGTGTGACCACCCGGGCCCTCACCGTAACCAAGCTGCGATTCGGCAACCTTGAGCAAAGCGTCGATGTGCTGAGACATAGGCGAAAGAAAGAAGGCGCTACTCGGGACCGTGAGAGAGGAGATACGCCGCGCCGTCGTACGGCCGGCCGACCGAGCCGCTGGGTAGGAAACGGGACTTCGTCCACGCGCGACGTCCAGCAAAAGATTGGCGTGGACGTGACGGCTTTTGGTCTGCGGGTCAACCGCTGGTCACCAGATAACAACACGCCCCAAGCGCAGGTCAAGCCTGGTCAGGCCGCATCTGCGATCGTTTGCGGGGCCACCGGGGAACGCCGGAAGAATGCCGGCAGGTAGATTACGATTCGATAACGCCTACGGTTCAGCGGATCCGTCCGTGATCGACTGATCTACCTTTATCCGCCACTCGAGATCGAATTCACAAAAATGTGATGTGCGTCACACCTGACGGTCTCTTGGGATAACGCGGCCGTTTTGCCAAAACGTCAAAGTCCACGCCCGCCCGTCGCCTCGCCGGATCCCGCGTCCGGTACCCGCACCCGCCGCCCCTTCCCTGGCACCCGCGCCACCGCCGGCCACGGCCCGCCAGACCCAGGCCGACCATCTCGGCCCGGTGGCCCGCTTCGCCGAGCGAGCCACAGGCGGCGGCTCCGGACCGGGCGCGAACGCGACGAAACCGCCACGGCGAACGACATCACCGAGCCGCACTCCGGCCAGCAAGAGACCCCGGCGGCGACGTGACCCACCCGGACGGCCGCCACACAACATCGCCAAGGCGGCGAAAGCCCACCTCTCCGCGACCCGCGTCGCCGCGGGTAGCGGCGACCGTCGGGGTCATCGCTTCGCCACCGCCACCACCGGCCGCGGCCCCGCCACAGCCAGGCCCGACCGTCTCGGCCCGGTGGCCCGCTTCGCCGAGCGAGCCACAGGCGGCGGCTCCGGACCGGGCGCGAACACGACGAAACCGCCACGGCGAACGACATCACCGAGCCGTACCCCCGCGGGCTCGGGAGCCAGGAAGGGACCCCGGCACCTGCGCGGCCCACGCAGACGGCCGCCACACGACATCGCCAAGGCGGCGAAGGCCCGCCCTTCCGCGATCCACGTCGCTGCCAGTGGCGGCGACGGTCGGGGTCATCGCTTCGCCGCCGCCGCGGGTGCGGGCCCGTTCGGCCGAGTGCGCACGCGGGCCGCGGGCTGTGCCGTACCGGGGCGTGGGCGGCGTTGCGGCGGCGCGGTACGTTTTTGTGTCATTCGCACCCATTTGGCCGGGCTAGCGGGGCACACCGTGATCGGGCGCGAGCACGAGCCCGTCAGGCGACCGGGCCCGGCCGTACCACCGCGCGCCGCGGCAGACGGTTCCGGCGACCCCGGGCCCGTGCCGCCGCCACGCCGCGGCCATCACCGGAAGGGGGGCCAGTTTGACGACGGCACGGTTCGACGCGATCACCCTTGAGGAGCTTCGTGCGCGCGGCGGCATCAAATGGTCGCGTCACCCCGGGAAGATCGGGGCGTTCATCGCGGAGATGGACTTCGGCACGGCTCCCCCGATCACCCGGGCGCTGCACGACGCCGTGGACGAGGGCGCGTTCGGCTACCTGCCCCCGCGGCTCGTCGGCCGGCTGGCGGAGGCATGCGCCGAGTGGTACCGCACCCGCTATGGCTGGGACGTGCCCGCCTCCCGCATCCGCCCGCTGCCGGACGTGATCGCCGCGTTCTCCGCGACGATCCAGTACTTCACCCGGCCCGGGTCCCCGATCATCCTGCCGACCCCGGCGTACATGCCGTTCCTCACCGTGCCCCTCGCCTACGGCCGGCAGATCATCCAGGTGCCGATGCGCGACACCCCCGAGGGCCCGCGCTACGACCTCGACACCCTCGACCGGGCGTTCGCGGCGGGCGGCCACCTGCTCGTGCTGTGCAACCCGCACAACCCCATCGGCCGGGTGCTCACCCGCGACGAGATGCTCGCGATCAGCGAGGTGGTGCAGCGCCACGACGGCCGGGTGTTCGCCGACGAGATCCACGCGCCGCTCGTCTACCCCGGCCACCGGCACGTGCCGTACGCGTCGCTGTCCGAGGTGACCGCCGCGCACACGATCACCGCCACCTCGGCGTCGAAGGCGTGGAACCTGCCCGGGCTCAAGTGCGCGCAGATCATCTTCTCCAACGAGGCGGACCTGGAGATCTGGTTCCGGGTGAGCGGGTACGCCGAGTTCGGCACGGCCAACCTGGGGATGATCGCCAACGCGGCGGCGTACACCGCGGGCGGACCGTGGCTGGACGAGGTGATCGGCTACCTCGACGGCAACCGCAAGGTGCTCGCCGAGCTGCTCGCCGAGCACCTCCCCCAGGTCCGGTACACCCCGCCGGAGGGCACCTACCTCGCCTGGCTCGACTGCCGCGGGCTCGGCCTCGAGGTACGGCCCGCGCAGTTCTTCGCCGACCAGGCCGACGTGATCCTCACCGGGGGCGAGGAGTGCGGCGAGGCGGGCACCGGGTTCGCCCGGTTCAACTTCGCCATGCCCCGGCCGATCATGCGGCTCGCCGTGGAACGCATGGCGAAGGCGGTCGCCGCCCACCGGCGCGGTGACCGGGCGGGAAAAGGGATCGTCGGCACCGCGGGGGCGGCGTAGATTGGCTCGGGTGACCGCTGATCGCGCCGAGCTCATCCGGGAGATCGACGCCGCCGTCGAGCGGCTGCTGACGACCGCCGGGCGGCTGACCGACGCGGACGTGCGCGCCCCGTCGCTGCTGCCGGGCTGGACCCGCGCCCACGTGCTCACCCACCTCGCCCGCGGCGCCGAGGCCCTGCGCAACCTGCTCGTCTGGGCCCGGACCGGGGTGGAGACCCCCGCCTACCCCAGCCGGGAGGCACGCGACGCCGACATCGAGGCGGGTGCCGGGCGCTCGAGCGCCGAGCTGCTCGCCGACCTGTCCCTGACCGCCGGGGTGTTCCGCGCGGAGGTGGACGCCATGCCCGATGAGGCGTGGTCGGCCATGGTGGGCGCACCCGGCCTGCCCGACTTCCCGGCCGAGGAGGTGCTGGTGCGCCGCCTGGTCGAGCTGGAGCTCCACCACGTCGACCTCGACATCGGGTACGGCCCGGCCGACTGGCCGCCGCTGTTCGCCGGCCTCGAGCTGCCCGAGCCGCTGCACACCTGGCGCGAGGATCGCCGCAAGCGTTGACGTCCACCCGGTCGGCCGGTCCGCTGAACCAGCCGGCCGCGCGCGGGTGGCGGGCCGCGCCGCTCCTGCCCGGCGGCGACGTGCGCGACCTGGCACCGCCCCTGGGTCTCCCCGAGCGTCACCGTCGTGGCCGCGCCGACGCTCGGCGGCCCGCTCGCCCGGCCCTGCCCCGCCGTCCACGGGAAACCGGACTCGGCCGCGATGCCGAGCATCACGGCGGGCGCGACCGGCCGGGAGACCGGCACCAGTCCCCGCCGGGGCACCGGCCGATCTCTGCAGGCGGAACGGCGGCGCGCCAGGCTCCCGCGGGCGAGGGATCGGCGCGCCGCCTGGTCGGGCCGGGCGTCAGGCCCGTCTGCGGGCGCGCAGCACCGCATCGTAGGCGGTGGCGGGCCGCCCGTCCCGGTCGGTGGCGGGCACGGGCCGGGCGGCGGCGACCTCGATCTCCCACTCGGCCGGGTCGAGAACGGCCGCCACGTCCTCCGCCGTGAAGAACAGCTCCGGTACCGGCGGGCGGGACAGGTTCGCCTCCAGGTCAGCCGGGTGGTGCCCCACCACCAGCAGGGTGCCGCCCGGGGCGACCGCGGCGGCGAGGCTGCGGAAGAACGGCTCGCGCCGCCCCGGCGGGAAGTGCACGTACTCGGCGTTGACCAGGTCGAAGCGCCGCTCCGGCGGGGTCCACACGGTCAGGTCCTCCTGCCGCCACCGGATCCGCCCGGCGATCTCCGCGCCGAGGCTTTCGGCCTGCCGCTCACCCCGCCGCAGGGCGGCGGCCGCGAAGTCCACCGCGGTGACCCGCCAGCCCCGCTCGGCCAGCCAGATCGCGTCGGCGCCCTCCCCGCAGCCCGCGTCGAGCGCCTCACCCGGCCGCAGGTCCGCGGCCTCCGCCACGAGCTGCCGGTTCGGCCGCCCGCTCCACACCCGGTCGGCGGCGCTGTACCGCGCCTCCCAGTACTCGGAGCAGAAAACCTCCTGAATGCCCACAGTCCCCTCCCGCACTCACCGGGCCGGCCACCGGCACCGGACCGACCTCGGCTCCGCACGCCTCGACGACGGTCCGCCGCGACCACGGCGAAGCACACTGCCGAACGGAGAAACGAACACGAGGCCCGGCACACTCCCGGCAGGGAGATCCCCGGCCGTACCACGCGGAAGCCGGGCCACCGCCCGGGCCATCGGCGGGCGGCACCGCCCCAAGCGTCGCGGCGCCGCAGGCTCGGGGGCGGCCGATCACAGGGCCGCGAGGAACCGCGCGGCGAGCGGCGCCGCGACCTGGCCGCCCGCCCCGGCGTTGCGGACGAAGACCGCGAAGGCGATCGAACCCCGGTAGCCGATGAACCAGGCGTGCGGCCGCTGCCCCGCCACCTCGGCGGTGCCGGTCTTGCCCGCCGTACCGGGCGGCAGGCCCGCGGACGCGGCCGTGCCCTCGGCCACCACGGCCGCCATCATCGTGCGCAGGCCCGCGGCGACGTCCTCGCCGAGCGGCACCGCGGGCGGCGAGTCCGCGGGCGGCTCGGCGCTCATGACCGCCGGTCGCCACACGCCGCTCGCCACCGCGGCCGCGACCTCCGCCATGCACAGCGGGCTCGCCTGCACCGAGTTCTGGCCGATCGCGTCGGCGCCGAGCTCGTCGAGGCTCTCGTGCGGGCGGATCCGGCAGTGGCTCAGCCCCGGCTTCTCCCGGAACCCGAACCGGTCGGCCGCCTCGGCCCGCAGCCCGCCGTCGCGCAGCCGCTCGTACGCCTGCTGGACGAAGGTGGTGTTGCACGACAGCGCGAACGCCGTGGCGAGCGGCACCGTGCCGCGGTCGGCGGGGTCGGCGTTGGTGAAGCCGCGCCCGCCGGGGATGGTGTACGAGCCGGGGCACGGCACCGGGGACTGCGGGGTGAGCCCGGTGCGCAGCAGCGCGGCCGCGGTCACCACCTTGAACGTCGAGCCGGGCGGGAACAGCCCGAGGAACGCCTGTTTGCCGCCGAGCGTGTCGGCCACGGCGCGCACCTGCCGGGTCTCGACGTCGACGGCGACGATCGCGGCGGGCTCGGCCACGCCGTCGAGCGCCCGCGCCGCGGCCTGCTGCACCCGGAACGAGATCGTGGTCCGCCGCCCTTCGGGACCGGCCGCCGGGGACCGGACGAGCACGCGGCCGGAGGGCACCTCCTCGATGGCGAGCTCCACGGCCGTGCCGTCCAGGCCGGTGAAGTGGTCGCCGGCCCTGCTGTTCTCCGGGAACGGCCTGCCCTCCATGGTGAGCGTGGCCGGCCGGGCCACCCGCCGCTCCTTGAGGCGCAGGCTTCCGCCGTCCTTCAGCGATGGGTGCATCGTCTCCGGCGACCAGAGCACCTTCCACTCGCCGTCGCGCAGCCCCAGCCGCAGCACCGAGGCGAACTCCCAGGGACGGCCCAGCCCGGCCACCTCCCGCACCCCGGTGAACGGCAGCTCCGCCGCGTCCTCCCCGTCGCGGCGCAGCTCCCCGGCGGTGAGCGAGAGCGACACCACCCGCAGCTCGGCGTTGAACCGCTCGTGCCGGGCGATGAAGTCGGTCGGCGGATCGGCGACCAGGGCGAGCATCGCGAGGCCGTCCCCGGCCTCCCAGGCGTCCAGATACCGGGTCGCGGTGACCTCGGGGCCCTCCGGCGTGGCCTCGGCCTCCGGTTCCTCCGGCACCTCCGGCTCGGGGGTGGCGGGATCCGGCGTCGTCTCCCCCTCGGGCACGGGCGGGCTCGCCGCCGCCGTGGGCGTCTCGGCGGTCCCCAGGGCGGCCACCACCCCGTACCCGCCGACCACGACGACCGCGACCACCATCGCGATCAGCGCCACGAGCCGTGGACCGCCCATGTGCTCCACCCCGCCCCGCCACAGGCCGACGATTTATGTTAGAAACACGAATTCACACCATTACTGTGATTCGCGGGTTTTTGTTACACCCTCCCGTTCCGCCGGCACGCTCGGTACGGCCGGCGCGACATCCCGGCGATCGGGCGGCGAGACGGCGGCCTGCGCACGCGCCACGCCGTCCGGGGCCGAGGGCCGTCACACCGCCGATACGGCCCGCGCACGCCGGCCGCGCCACCCGGGAATCCGTTCCGGCCAACGGCACGGCGGCGAACGCACACACCGGCCGGCGAAACGAGCGGTTAGCCCGAAAAGGACCTGCCTTGTCGGCCCCGGGCTCTAAGCTTTCGCGCCATGGCGACGGCACCGACGGCGATCGACCTCGCCCTCGCCCTGGCGCGCGAGGGCCGCCTGGTCGACGCGGAGCAGCTCTTGCACCGGGAACTGCAGGCCACCGAGGAGCGGTGCGGCCGCGGCAGCCCGCAGTGGGCGTCCGTGCACTGCGATCTCGGCAACCTGCTGTACGGCACCGGCCAGGCCCACCGGGCGATCGAGCACTTCCGGGCCGCGTGCTCGATCCCGGTCCCCCAGGACCCCGAGACGCACAAGGACCTCATCACCTACCGGCTCAACCTGGCCATGGCGCTGGCCGCGGCCGGGCGCCCGGCGGAGGCCGAGGCCGAGCTCCGGCACAACCTGCAGGAACGGCTCTCCTTCTACGGCCGCGAGCACCCCGGCTACGCCTTCGGCCTGGAGACGCTCGCCGAGCTGCTGCTCGACCGCGGTGACCTCGCCGCCGCCCGCGAGGCCATCGAGGAGACGGTCGCCAACTTCTGGAACAACGGGCACGAGCGGGTCGCCACCGCGCTGGCGCTGCGCGCCCGGATCATCCAGGCCTCCGGCGGCCACGAGCCGCTCTTCCACGGCCTCGACCGGCTGCCGGACGAGATCGTCTCGAGCACGGCGCACGCCGTCATCCGGGCGAGCGGCGGCCACCCCGAGCTCGACAAGGCGATCCTCGCCCGGCTCGCCGAGGCCGTGGAGGCCCGCCTCGGCCCCGACCACGAGACGACGCTCGCCGTCCTCTCCCAGCTCGCCAACATCAGCCACCACACCGGCGACGAGCCCGGCCGCGTCGCCGCGATCCAGCGCGTCCTCGCCTCCTACCTGCGCCAGGGCAGGACCGAGGAGGCGATCCACGCCCTGCAGGGCCTCGCGATGGCCCAGAGCGACGCGGGCGACTGGGCCGCCTCCCTCGGCAGCTACGCGCAGGCCCACGCCCACGCGCAGTCCCTCGGCCGCCCCGACCTCGCCGCCCAGGTGCTGCGCAACTGGGGCATCGCGCTCTCCACGGCCGGCCAGACGGCCGAGGCCGAGCGGCGCCTGCGCGAGGCCGTCGCCGTCGCCGAGACCGGCCACGACCCGGAACTGCTCGGCCGTACCCGCATCGCCCTCGGCCTCTTCCTCCAGCACACCCAGCGCCTCGCCGAGGCCCGCCAGGTCGTGGAGGCCGGCCTCGCCACCCTCGACCCCGCCCACCCGGACGCGATCATGGGCCGCGGCCACCTCACCGCCATGCTCGAGAACCGGTCCTGCGGCTGCGGCAACACCCCCGACGCGGTGGCCGCCGCGTTCCGCGAGTTCGTCCTGGCCCGCCTCCCCCAGGACCTCCTCTCCCGCCTCGACGTCGAGATCAAGGACAACGACCTCTCCGTCAACGTCGCCCTCAACCGCGAACCCACCCCCGCCGAACTGGACCACCTCAACAACCTGATCCAGTCCGCCACCGCCGAGTTCCGCCGGCGCCTCCGCCTCTACACCTGACGCCCGCGGCACCGCCGACGGCGCCGGGGCGAGGCGGCCGGGCCGTGGGCCGGGGAGGTACGGCGGGACAGGTATGGCATCGACAAGTACGGCATCGCCAAGTACGGCATCGCCAGGTACGGCATCGCCGTCCCGGCCCGGCCATGGCGAAGGGCGGGCCGGAGCACGCGGCCGGCCCGCCCCGAAGGACGCGGGACGCGACGAAGGCCCGGGTCAGCGCGGATCGGGCACGCGGTCGGCGGCCGGAGCGCGCCGCGGGAGGCCGAGCTCCTCGATCGGGGTGCGGTAGGTCTCCCGCGTCGTGGCGATCGCGATCGCGCTGATCGCGCAGAGGATGGCGGTGAAGGTGCCGACGCCGGTCCAGCCCTGCAGGCCCAGCCAGCCCTCGCCGGAGACGATCCCCTCGGCGGAGGCGACCGCGAAGCCGGCGATCGCGAAGCCGACCTGGGTGCCGATCGCCATGCCGGAGAGGCGGACCTGGGTGCTGAACATCTCGCCGTAGAGCGCGGGCCAGATGCCGTTGGCGGCGCTGTAGACGACGCCGAGCGTGAGGATCCCGACGAGGAAGATCAGCGGGTAGCTCTTCGAGTTGATCGCGGCGAGGTAGGCGAAGATCATGATCGGGCTGCCGATCGCGCCGATGAGGAAGACCGGCTTGCGGCCGATGCGGTCGGACAGCGCGGCCCACAGCGGGATGGCGATGAGGGCGACCGCGTTGGCGACGACGCCCACCCAGAGCATGGTCGCCGCATCGAGCCCGATCTCGTCGCCGGTCGCGTAGTTGAGCGCCCAGACGGTGAAGATCGTGCTCACCGTGGCGACGAGCGCCCCGCACGTCACCCGCAGCACGCCCGCCCAGTGGTCGCGGAACAGCACGGCGAGCGGCATCCGCGGCACCGTCCCCCGGGCGACCTCGTCCTCGAAGGCCGGGGTCTCCTCCAGCCTGCGGCGGATGACGTAACCGACGACGGTGACGACCACGCTGAACCAGAACGGGACGCGCCAGCCCCAGCTCAGCAGCTGCTCCTCGGGGAGCGCGGCGACGGGGATGAAGACCACGGTGGCGAGGATCTGCCCGAACTGGGTGCCGTTGAGGGTGAAGCTCGTGTAGAAGCCGCGGCGGCCGACGGGCGCGTGCTCCAGCGTCATCGAGTTGGCGCTCGCCTGCTCGCCCGAGGCCGACAGGCCCTGCAGGATCCGGCACGTGACGAGGAGCACCGGCGCCAGGGTGCCGATCTGCTCCCGGGTGGGGAGGCAGCCGATGGCGAAGGTGGACACGCCCATGAGCACGAGCGTGAACACCATGATCCGCTTGCGGCCGAACCGGTCGCCGATGTGGCCGAAGACGAAGGCGCCCACGGGCCGGGCGGCGTAGGCCACCCCGAAGCTGGCGAGGGACTGCAGGGTGGCGGTGGCCGGGTCGGAGGTGTCGAAGAAGACCTTGGAGAAGATCAGGGCGGCGGCGCTGCCGTAGATGAAGAAGTCGTAGTACTCCAGGGCGCTGCCCACCCAGGCGGCGATGGCCGCCTTGCGCGGGGCGCCCCGGTGGGCGCCGGGTGGTCTGCCGGTCACGGTTCGCTCCTTCGCTGGGGGGTGTCGGCGGCCGCGGGCGGGCCACCGGGCCGCACTTGGGACGAACTAGATAGTTAATTAACGCTGCGGCAATGCTGGAGTGAGCGCGGTCACATGTCAAGGGGTCCCGCCGGATCCTCACGGTTTCGCCGGGCATCACTCCGCAGGTTCGCCACGCCGCCGGCCGGTGACCGGCGACGCCGTTGACCGGCGGCCTTGTGGGCCACCACGGCATGCGGGCCGGCCGTACGGTCCACCGGCACGGCCCCATCGGCCGGGCGGGCACGGGCCGAGCCCGGCGTCGCGCGTCCGGCCGGGATCGCCCGGCGCCTCCCGGTTCACCACCGCACCCCCGTCGTCTGCGGCGACCGTCACCTGCGCCGGGCCGCTCTCGGCGCCCGCCCGCGGCGAGCATACCGCCCCCGCCCCGCGCCGGACGCACCGGCCCCGCAGCCCCCTGACCTGTAACGACGCCGGTCCGCCGCGCGCCGTACGGCCACCGCCGAGCCGGGAGGCGGCTTCACTCCGGCCATGGCATGCGATATAACGAACTCACCAGTTCGTACATTGGAGCGCGGATGCCCACCGTACTCGTCCTCAACGGGCCCAACCTCAACCTGCTCGGCAGGCGGGAGCCCGAGCTGTACGGCGACGTGACCCTCGCACGGCTCGAAGCGCTGTGCCGTGCCGCCGGATCGGCGCACGGCCTCGAGGTGGACTTCCGGCAGAGCAACCACGAGGGCGCTCTGATCGACGCCATCCACGAGCCCGGCCCGGACGGGATCGTGATCAACGCGGGCGGCTACAGCCACACCTCCGTCGCCCTGCGCGACGCCCTCGCCGCCGTCGCGCTGCCCACCGTCGAGGTGCACCTCACCAACGTCCACCGGCGGGAGCCGTACCGGCACAGGTCGCTCGTCTCCGAGGTCGCCGACGCCGTCATCTGCGGGGCGGGGCCGCACGGATACGCCCTCGCGCTCACCCACCTGGCGTACCTCCTGGGAGGAAAGGACCGATGACCTCGTTCCTGGCCGGGCTGATCGGCTCGGGCATAGGCCCCTCGCTCAGCCCCGCCCTGCACGAGCGGGAGGCCCGCCACCACGGGCTGAACCTCGTCTACCGGCTGCTCGACATCGACGTCCTCGGCCGCCCGGTCGGAGAGCTGCTTTGGGCCGCGCGCCGGTTCGGCTACGACGGGTTCAACATCACCCACCCGTGCAAGCAGGCGGTCATCCCGCACCTGGACGAGCTGTCGGAGGACGCCCGCGCGCTCGGCGCGGTGAACACCGTGGTCTTCGACGGCGACCGGGCCATCGGCCACAACACCGACTGGACCGGCTTCGCCGAGTCCTTCACCCGCGGCCTGCCGGACGCGCCCGTCCGCCGCATCGTGCAGCTCGGCGCCGGCGGCGCGGGCGCGGCGGTCGGCCACGCGCTGCTCACCCTCGGCGCGGGCCTGCTCACCGTCGTCGACACCCGGCCCGACCGGGCGAAGGAGCTCGCCGCCCGGCTCGCCGGGCGGTTCGGGGACGGGCGGGCGCACGCCGCGGCCCCCGACGACCTGCCCGGCCTGCTCGCCACCGCCGACGGCCTGGTCAACGCCTCCCCCGTCGGCATGGCCCACCACCCCGGCCTGCCGCTCCCCGCCGAGCTGCTGCACCCCGGCCTGTGGGTGGCCGACATCGTCTACCGGCCGCTGGAGACGCCGCTGCTCCGGCACGCCCGAACGCTCGGCTGCCGGACCCTCGACGGCGGCGGCATGGTCGTCTTCCAGGCGGCGCACGCCTTCCGGCTGTTCACCGGCCGCCAGCCCGACACCGGCCGCATGCTCGCCCACCTGGCCGAGCTCATCGCCCCCTGAACGGAACCCGAGGAGAAGCCGTGCGCAAGTGCATCGCCACAGTGTCGGTGAGCGGCACCCTGCCGGAGAAGCTGGCCGCGATCGCGGCCGCCGGGTTCGACGGGGTGGAGCTCTTCGAGAACGACCTGCTCGCCTGCATGCTCTCCCCCGAGGAGGTACGGCTCCGCGCCGCCGACCTCGGGCTGTCCATCGACCTGTACCAGCCGTTCCGGGACTTCGAGGCCATGCCCTCGGTGGATTTGCGCCGGGCCGAGCACAAGTTCCGGGTGATGGAGCGGCTCGGGGCCCGCACCCTGCTGGTCTGCTCCAACGTCTCCCCCGAGGCGATCGACGACGACGAGCTCGCCGCCGCCCACCTGCGCCTGCTCGCCGAGCGGGCGGCCGATTACGGCATCCGGATCGCCTACGAGGCCCTCGCCTGGGGCCGGCACGTGAACGACTACCTGCACGCCTGGCGGATCGTGCGGATGGCCGACCACCCCAACCTGGGGGTCTGCCTCGACAGCTTCCACATCTTCTCCCGCGGCGGCGACCCGATCGGCATCGAGGCCATCCCCGGCGAGAAGATCTTCTTCCTGCAGCTCGCGGACGCGCCGCTGCTCGCCATGGACGTGCTCCAGTGGAGCCGCCACTACCGCGTCTTCCCCGGCCAGGGCGCATTCGACGTCGCCGGGCTGGTCCGCCACGTGCTCGCCACCGGGTACACCGGCCCGCTCTCCCTCGAGGTGTTCAACGACCACTTCCGGCAGGCCGACGCCGACCGCACCGCCCGGGACGGCATGCGCTCGCTCATCGCCCTCGAGCAGGCCGTCGGCGGCGAGGAGCACCCCGCCACCCCCACCGGCTTCGCGTTCGCCGAGCTCGCCGACGACGGCTCGGTGCGCGAGATGCTCGCCGCGCTCGGCTTCGCCCCGGCCGGGCCGTACCCCGGCGGGAACGCCGAGGTCTGGCGGCACGGCGGCGCCCGCGTGCTGCTCACCCGGACCGGCCGGGCACCCGAGCTCACCGCCATCGGGCTGCACGGTCCCGACCCGGCCGGGGCGGTACGGCACGCCACGCGGCTGCTCGCCCCGGCCCGGCCGGGCACGGACGCGATCGTCGCCCCGGACGGCACCGAGATCCTCTTCACCGGGCCCGCGGACCGGGACGGCGCGGCCGCGGCGGGCGCGGGCGAGATCACCCACATCGACCACGTCGCGCTCACCCAGCCCTGGCACCACTTCGAGGAGGCCGCGCTCTTCTACCGCAGCGTGCTCGGGCTGCGCCCCCAGGAGAGCCTCGAGGTGCCCGACCCGTACGGCCTGCTGCGCAGCCAGGCGATGTCCGCCGGCGAGGTGCGGCTGGTGCTCAACCTCGCCCCCGGCGGCGCGGGCGGCGCCCAGCACGTCGCGTTCGCCGCCACCGACCTGCTCGCCGTCGCCCGGCGGCTGCGCGCCGAGCACCCCGGCCTGCTCCTGCCCATCCCCGGCAACTACTACGACGACCTCGAGGCCCGGTACGACGTCGACCCCGCGCTGCGCGAGCTGGGGGTGCTCTACGATCGGGACGAGCACGGGGAGTTCCTCCACCTCTACACCGTCACCGTGGGCGGCGTCTTCTTCGAGATCGTGCAGCGGATCGGCGGGTACCGGGGGTTCGGCGCGGTCAACGCCCCGATCCGCCTCGCCGTACAGCGTGCGAGCCGGTCACTTAAGATGAGCGCGTGACCCCGCAGCCCGTCGCCAGCGAGCGCCGGCGCGACGCCGAGCGCACCAAAGCGGAGATTCTCGAGGTCGCGCAGCGGGAGTTCGCCCGGCAGGGGTACGCCGGGGCGCGGGTGGACGAGATCGCCGCTCTCATGCGCACCACCAAGCGCATGATCTACTACTACTTCGGCAGTAAGGAGCGGCTGTACATCGCGGTCCTGGAGAAGGCCTACCGGGAGGTCCGCGAGGCCGAACGGCGGGTCGACGTGAACCACCTCAACCCGGTGGAGGCGATCCGCACCCTCGCCGAGATCACCTTCGACCACCACGACGCGCACCGCGACTTCATCAAGCTCGTCTCGATCGAGAACATCCACGAGGCCCGGCACATCGGCAAGTCCGAGGCGGTGGCCAACCTCGGCACGCCGGTGCTCGGCCTCATCGAGCGGATCCTCGAGGCCGGCAAGGCGAGCGGCGACTTCGTCACCGAGGCCGACGCGATCGACGTCCACATGATGATCAGCGCGTTCTGCTTCTTCCGCGTGGCCAACCAGCACACCTTCCGCGTGCTGTTCGGCCGCGACATGACCGCGCCGGAGCACCGCGCCCGGCTGCGGCGGATGGTCGGCGACATGGTCGTGCGCTACCTGCGCGGCGACCGCGACCCGGCCTGACCCGGCCCGGCGCGCACCGGGCCACCACCTCGACGGCGATGCCGCGGCTTTCCGAGCCGGAGCACGTGCCGTCGGGGCCGTACACCGGCGGATCGGAGACGCGCTGACCGCATGAGATCACCGGCACCCCACCGGGGTCCGGGATGCACGCCACCGTTCACCAGCGGCTCATGAGCGCCTGTTCGAGTGGCTCCCGGATCGCGCCTCCGCCCCTCCCGGTAGCGCCGCCGGAATCCGTACCGTCGCCGCGGCGACGACCAACCGGACGCCGGTGACCAGCATGACGGGAAGGAGGAAGAACAGCCAGACTCCCCATTCATCCCGATCCGTCACCCAGGCGATCACGAGGGCAACGGCCAGGGCGACAAGAGCAAGCGACAGGTAGACGACCCCGCGCCGAGGGCTACGGGAGCTCACCAAGAGAGACACACCGACGAGAGCGACCGGTATCGAGTACCAGAGGATTGTCACGAGCGACACACCGGGCTCCTCGGCTCTCACGAGCACCGTCCGTACGGTGCTCACCCGGATGGTCCCACAGCGGGAGGTCGCGCGGAAACGCGCCCCCCGATGCCCGCGGGTGCCGGGTGCCGCCGCTGGTCCGATCAGCGCATCGTGCTCCGCCGGTTGTGCGGCAGTGACCAGAACGTCCCGCCGACGGCGGAGTTCGTCTCAGCACCGCCCATGCCCGGAACGTCCCGCCGCTTCGTGGCCGGTCCGGAGCGGCCCTTCGTGCTGCTCGGAAACTCTTCGGAGCGACGGACACTCGGTGCCTTCCGGCATCTTCTTCCGCGGGTGAGACCCTTCTCCCAAACGCACATGGCTCGTGCCGTGCGCGATGTCCATGCCGCGGTTCTTCATCCCGGTCGACGGACCATGGTCGGCATCGCGCCGCCGCGCTGACCGTATGAGATCACCGGATGAGATCACCGGCCCCCGCCAAGGTCCGGGCACTCCCCCGGACCCTCGTGTTCGCCGCCGGGGAAACACCCCGAGATCCATCTCGCGTATGTCCCGGGCCACCGGCATACGTCGGCGCAGCGCGGCGCACGGCCGCGCATCCCAGAAACGATCAACGGCACCTGACCGCAGCGAAACCGCAGGTCAGACGCCGTTCCTCAAGCTGAGCGGAGAGCGTGGGATTCGAACCCACGAGGCCGGTCACCCGGCCTAGCGGTTTTCAAGACCGCCGCCATCGTCCACTAGGCGAGCTCTCCCAGACCACCACGAGGGTGTCTCAGGATGCACTTTAGTGCGTCTCCGCCGGTGGTGGGACGGGAACGCGAACGGAGCGCGGGATCAGTCCCGCGGGGTGGCGAAGCCGTCGCCCACGGCGGCGGCGAGCCGCAGGTAGGCGTCGAGGGTGGCGGGCTGCAGGCGGTCGAGGTCGATCTCGGCGCCCTCCTCCAGATGGGGGTCGTACGGCACGCGGACGACCTCGCGGCAGCGGGCGGCGAAGTGCTCCTCCAGCCGGTCGAGGTCGATCGTGGACTTCGACCGCGGGCGGACGCTGCAGATCACCACGGAGGCCGACTTGACGAGGTCGCCGTAGTGGTGGGCCTCAAGCCAGTCGAGGGTGGCGGAGGCGGCGCGGGCGCCGTCCACCGACGGCGAGGTGACCAGGACGATCTGGTCGGCGAGCTGGAGGACGCCGGACATCGCCGAGTGGAGGAGCCCGGTGCCGCAGTCGGTGATGCAGATGGAGTAGAAGTTCTCCAGGAGCTCAGCGATGATCTTGTAGTCCTCGGCGCTGAACGCCTCCGAGATCGACGGGTCGCGGTCAGAGGCGAGGATCTCCAGGCGGGAGGGGGCCTGCGAGGTGAAGGCGCGGATGTCGGCGTACCGCTGCACCTGGTCGCGCTCGTTGAGCAGGTCGCGCACGGTGGCCGAGGTCTCCAGGACCACCTTGTCGGAGAGCGTGCCGCGGTCCGGGTTGGCGTCGACGGCGATCACCCGGTCCCCGCGGACCTGGGCGAGCGTGGCACCGAGCCCGACCGTGGTCGTGGTCTTGCCCACCCCGCCCTTGAGGCTGAGCACGGCGACCCGGTGGTGGCCGCCCACGACCGGGGTGCGCGCGCGGGTCATCAGCTCGCGGCGACGCCGGACCTCGGCCGGCTCGCCCGGCTTGATCCAGCCGCCGGTCGCCTTGTAGACCCACCGCCGCCAGCCGCTCGTCGGGACGTTGCGGCGCCCCTTCAGCAGCACCTGCGGGTCGAGGCTCTCCGCGGTCGGCCTGCCGGGATCGGCGGGCCGCGGCGGCCGGGCGAACGGCTGCTGCGGGACCGGACGGCGGTGCGCGCGCGGCCCACGCCGGTCGCCGGGCTCGGCGGCCGCCGGCGGCACGGCGGGCTCGGGGGCCCGCGGCGGGGCGGCCGCGGCCTCGGCGGCCGGTGGCGTGGCGGCCTGCTCGGGCTGCCGCGGTACGGCGTGCGGGCCGCTGTCGCCGGAGGGCGGCGGGAACGGCCCGAACGCCGCGAACGGCGGGACCTGCGGCCCGGACGGGTCCGAGCCGAGATCGCCGGGCGGCGTCAGCGGGCCGGTGCCGAAACCCGGGGCGTCACCCGAGGGACGCGGCGGGCCGGCGTACCCGGCCGCGGACGCGGCGGACAGCCGCGGGTCCGACAGCGGCTCCCGGAAGGTCTCGCGCAGCTCCTCCAGCGACGGCCGCGGGCTGGTGATCGGGCCGCTGCGCCGCAGGTCGCGGGTGGGGTCGGTGTCCTTCACGCCGCCGGTCGTCCCGGGCTCGCCCTGCGGCGGGGTGTCCGGATCGCGCGCCCCGCCGTACTCGCCGCGCGGCGCCGCCTCCCGATCGCGTTCGCCCCGCGTGAACGCGTCGGAGCGCCGCTGCTCCGTGTCGTCCGCGTCGGATGCGGCGGACGCGTCGGCCGCGGCGGACGCGGGTACGGCGGGCTCGAGCCAGCCGCGCACCGGCTCCTTGGCGGAGCCCGAGCCGGACTCGGCGGACGAAGCCGAAGCGGCGGAGGGAGCGGTGGGGAATGACGTGGTCCCGGCGCCGAAGCCGCCCAGCGGGCCGGACGCGTAGGCGTCGTCGCGCCGCCTGCCGGAGAGGAGGCCCAGGCCGAGTGGATCGTTCTTGTCGAACTCGGGCGAGGTCTCGGCGAACCCGCCGGTGCCCTGGCCGAGCGGCGAGCCGCCCTGGTCGCCGGATTCCGCGTCCCCGGAACGGGCCGGCGGCCCGGCGGCCGCGCCGGGCGTCGTGTCGCCGCCCTCCGCAGGGGCGGCCGAGGCGGCGGCCGCGGGGCCGCCGAAGCCGAACGAGCCGGGGCTGAACGGGCTGCTGAAGGTGCTGGTGGCCTCGTCCGGGTCGGCCGCGGCGGCGTCCTCGCGGGACGGGTCGCCGGACTCGGCGGATTCGGCCGGACCGATGGCGGACGGAACGGCGGCCGGAGCGGTGGCGGACGGGCCGCCGGTACGGTCGCCGTCGGCGTTTTCCTCGGCCCGGCCCGCGGACGCCGGCGCGGCGGTATCGGTGCCGGTGGAACGCTCGGATTTGCCGCCCTTGTCGGTGAACCCGGCGCCGATTTCCGTCGTATCGGAGATTGCGGTATCAGCGGATTCCGCGCCCGGCCCGGGATCGAAGAGGCCCTTCGCCACGGCACGGAACAGCGGCGGCCGGGGCGCGGGATCGGCCGATGCCGCGAGCCACGGATCCTTGGGGTACGGCGAGACCGCGGTGTCGGAGGCGATGTCGAGTTCGGTGGGGGCGTCCTCGCTTTCCTTGATCGCGTCGAGCCACGCCAGCTGCTCTTCCAGCGAGTGCGGATCGTCGCGGTTCTGCCGTGCCACCGTGTCTCCCCCTCGGAGCGGCTTAAGGGGTTGCAAACAGAAAGAAGATTAGCGCCCCGCATTCCGCGCAATGCGGCCAACTATACAGATCGCAAGCACGTTACCGTTGAGCTCATGCATGCCATCGTTATTACGCAGCCGGGCGGGCCGGAGGTCCTGAGCTGGCAGGAGGTTCCGGATCCGGTGCCGGGGCCGGGTGAGGTTTTGATCGACATCGTCGCCTCGGCGGTGAATCGGGCGGACGTGTTGCAGCGTCAGGGTTTGTACAACCCGCCGCCCGGTGCCACCCAGGTGCCCGGCCTGGAGTGTTCCGGCGTCATCGCCGCCGTGGGCGAGGGCGTCGACGGGCTCCGCGTCGGTGACGAGGTGTGCGCCCTGCTCGCCGGTGGCGGGTACGCCGAGAAGGTCGTGGTGCCCTGGCAGCAGGTGATGCCGGTGCCGAAGGGGGTGCCGCTGGTCGAGGCGGCGGCGCTGCCCGAGGTGACGTGCACGGTCTGGTCGATGGTGTTCATGGCGGCCCGGCTGCGGCGCGGCGAGACGCTGCTGGTGCACGGGGGTGCGAGCGGCATCGGCACGATGGCGATCCAGCTCGCGAAGGCGTTCGGCGCGCATACCGTGGTAACGGTGGGGTCGGCCGAGAAGGCGGAGCGCTGCCTCGCCCTCGGCGCCGACGAGGCGATCAACTATCGCGAGGAGGACTTCGCGGAGAAGGTGAAGGCCGATGTGATCTTGGACATCATCGGCGGGAATTACCTCCCGCGGAACATCGACGCGCTGAACATCGGGGGTCGCCTGATCATCATCGGCATGCAGGGCGGTACGCGCGGCGAGCTGCACATCGGCAAGCTCCTCACCAAGCGCGCCTCGATCCACGCCGCCGGGCTGCGCGGCCGGCCGGTGGAGGAGAAGGGCGCGATCGTGCGCAGCGTGGTGGAGAACGTCTGGCCACTCGTCGAGACCGGTGCGGTACGGCCGGTGATCTACGCGCGAGTGCCGATCGACCAGGCCGCGTGGGCGCACCAGATGCTGGAATCAGGGGGTCACGTAGGCAAAATCCTCTTGGCCCGGTGAGCTAGGTTGAATGCCATGAGTGCTGAGGAGAGCACCCCTCAGATCGTGGTCGTCGGTCCGGATGGCATGACGGTTGAGGGGGACAAGAGCGATCGCGACGAAAGGTCGGTGACCGACCTCGTCGAGCAGCCCGCCAAGGTCATGCGCATCGGCAGCATGATCCGGCAGCTGCTCGAGGAGGTCCGTGCCGCGCCTTTGGACGAGGCCAGCCGCAAGCGGCTGAAGGAGATCCACCAGGCCTCGATCAAGGAGCTCGAGGAGGGCCTCGCCCCCGAGCTGGTGGACGAGCTGGAACGGCTGTCCCTGCCGTTCACCGAGGAGACCGGCGAGCCGCCGAGCGAGGCCGAGCTGCGGGTGGCCCACGCGCAGCTCGTCGGATGGCTGGAGGGGCTGTTCCACGGCATCCAGACGACGCTGTTCGCCCAGCAGATGGCCGCCCGGGCACAGCTCGAGCAGATGCGCCGGGCCCTCCCGCAGGGGCTGTCCGCACAGCGCGGGGAGGACCACCAGCAGAACCCTCGAGCCTCCGGCCCCTACCTCTGACCGCGCCCCTGCCCGTTCACCGGGCAGGCGCTCCGGCCGGAGCGGTTCACCGGCCCGGGCGTGGAAAGCGCGTTCCGGCATGGCGCGTCACGGCCCGTCCCCGAGGTCGCCCGGTTCGATCCGTTGGTCGGCGGGGGTGCCACAACGACGGCCGAGCGGCCGCATGGCCGGCGCTCATGCGCGCCGCAGGCGCGGCACCCCGCCGACGCCTGCGCCCACGACGCGACGCACCCGGTCCCGGCCGGTGCGGCGACCTGACCGGCGGAACCCCCGCCCACCCCCACTCGCCCCCGCCGCGCGGGCACCCGTGGACGTCCGGCCGCGGCGAACCCGGCCCCGACGCCGACCGGTCGCGGGCGACGCTCCCCGGCCCGCGCCCCGAACCCGGTCCCACCCCCGTCGTCACCGTCTCGCCCGGACACCGCCCGGTTCCCCGAGTCCTTCCGCCGCCACGGCACGCCACCCGGCATCCTGATCTTTTCCTTGGCGCACAGCCGTTCCCCGTACGGCACGGCCCACCGGCAGAAGCGCTCCCTTGACCCGGCCGCGACCGGCCGCAGGCCGCATGCCGTCGCGATCCAGCGCGACGGGACCGTGCCGCCGGGGCCGCCTCAGCGGTAGCCGGTGGGCGGGAAGTACTGCTCGAGCACCTGGGCGACGCCGTCCTCGTTGTTGCCGGCGGTGACGTGGTCGACGACGGCGAGCACGTCGGGGTGGGCGTTGGCGACCGCGTAGGAGGTGCCGGCCCAGACGAGCATGGGCAGGTCGTTGGGCATGTCGCCGAAGGCGACGACCTCGTCGGGGCCGATGCCGTGCTCGGCGGCGAGGGTGGCGAGCGCGGAGGCCTTGGTCACGCCGTGGGCGCTCATCTCGATCAGCGGACGGCCGCTGGAGTGGGTGGCGGTGACGAGGTCGCCGACGAGGTGCCGCACGCAGGCGTGCAGCTCGTCGGGGTCCATGCTCTCGTGCAGGGCGAGCAGCTTGGCGCACGGCCGGGAGGTGAGCGTGGCGGTGGCCACCCGCAGGCCGAGCCGAGTGGAGCCGTCCGGCCCGGTGGCGTACCGCGCGTCCCACCCGCCGATCCGGAACCCGTCCTCGTGGGCGAACCCGCCCTCGTACTCCACCGAGAAGGCGAGACCGGGGATGTGGGCGCGGAGCCGGTGCACGACCTCCCGCAGCACCGGCGGCTCGATCAGCCGGGACTCCACGATGCGCTGGGTGTGCAGGTCGTAGACGAGCGCGCCGTTGGCGCAGATCGCCAGTCCCCGGTGGTTCACCGCCGCGGCCACGGCGTCCATCCAGCGCGGCGGCCGCCCGGTGACGAACACGAGGATCGCGCCCGCCTTCTCCACACCGGAGAACGCGGCGAGCGTGCGGGGCGACACCGTGCCGTCCGATCGGAGCGCGGTCCCGTCCAGATCGGTGGCGACGAGTCGAGGAGTGCCCATAGCACGTTCCAGTCTGCCTTGTTGGCAGTAAACGTCCAGTTTTGCACGATCAACTGGGTGACTGTCCGATCCGCGGTACGGCGAGCCGCACGCCGCCGGATGCCGCGGGCGACGGGTCGGCGGCCCGCCGAGAGGACGACGCCGGCGACGCCGTGCACCCCGCCGGCCCGGGCAGGGCCGCGTGGCCAGGTACTCGGCGGCGCGGCGAGGGGCCCGGGGCGGGGCACCGCGAGGGCGGCGGGCATGCCGGTGACCTGGGGGCGAAGTGGGTGTAGATCCCGCGATCGCGGGCAGGAGTACGGTCATGCCGCACACGCGCGCCCGGCCCGGCGGAACCGGATCGGTGCAACGAAATCCCCGCCCGCGGGAACACCGGCCCCGCGCATGGTGTTAGATGGAGTGGAAGTTGTATTGGCCGTTCCCGATGTGTCAAACCAGCTTGACTGTCTGAGCCACCCGGGAAGTGCTGTGCGACATTCAGGGGCTCGCGAAGTGCGAATCCCAAGGTTTTTTGGTTGTTAGGAGAGCTTTAATGGCTCAGGGTACCGTCAAGTGGTTCAACTCGGAGAAGGGCTACGGCTTCATCGCGCCGGACGGCGGGGCACCGGACGTCTTCGTCCACTTCTCCGAGATCATCGGTAACGGCTATCGCAGCCTTGAGGACGGCCAGCGGGTCGAGTTCGAGGTGACGCAGGGCCACAAGGGTCCGCAGGCGTCGCAGGTTCGCGGCATCTGATCACAGACCTCTGACGAAGGCGGGGCCCGCCCGGCGGGCTCCGCCTTTCGCGTTGTCGAAAAACCCTCCGGAAACGAACGCCGGCCGTGATCTCCGGGCCGCCGGAAATCCGGCCCGGCGTGCGTTTTTCCGGGACCGCGGAATCGTGGGGCGCGCCGGCGGCGGGCCCCACGATCGCGTCGGTCGTGTTCTCCCGCGCGGCTCAGGACTTCTTCGCCGGGCGGATGGGCTCGAGGACGTCCAGACCGAGGTACGGCCGGAGTGCCTTGGGGACCACCACGGAGCCGTCGGCCTGCTGGTGGTTCTCCAGGATCGCGATGATCCACCGGGTGGTGGCGAGCGTGCCGTTGAGCGTGGCCACGTACTGCGGCTTGCCGTTCTCGTCGCGGTACCGGACCTTCAGCCGCCGCGCCTGGAACGTGGTGCAGTTCGAGGTCGAGGTGACCTCCCGGTAGCGGCCCTGGCTCGGCAGCCACGCCTCGGTGTCGTACTTGCGCGCCGCCGACGCGCCGAGGTCACCGGCCGCCACGTCGATCACGCGGTACGGCACCTCGACCTTGGCGAGCATCTCCTTCTCCCAGTTGAGGAAGCGCAGATGCTCCTCCGCGGCCTGCTCGGGCAGGCAGTACGAGAACATCTCGACCTTGTCGAACTGGTGCACGCGCAGGATGCCGCGGGTGTCCTTGCCGTACGACCCGGCCTCGCGCCGGTAGCAGGACGACCAGCCCGCGTACCGCAGCGGCAGCGACTCGCGGTCGAGGATCTCGTCGGAGTGGTACGCGGCGAGGGGCACCTCCGAGGTGCCGACGAGGTACAGGTCGTCGGCCTCGATCCGGTACACCTCCTGCGCGTGCGCGCCGAGGAAACCGGTGCCGGCCATCGCCTCGGGCTTCACCAGCGTCGGCGTGATCACCGGCGTGAAGCCGTTCTCGATCGCCTGCTGCATCGCCAGATTGAGCAGGGCGAGCTGCAGCCGGGCGCCGACCCCGGTGAGGAAGTAGAACCGGGCGCCGGACACCTTCGCGCCGCGCTCGATGTCGATCGCGCCGAGCATCTCGCCGAGCTCGATGTGGTCGCGGGGCTCGAAGTCGAACTTCGGCGGCTCCCCGACCTCCTCGAGGACGACGTAGTCCTCCTCGCCGCCGACCGGCGCGCCCTCCTCGACGATGTTCGGCACCGTCATCAGCAGCTCGTCGAACTTCGCGGCGAGCTCGGCGGCCTCGGCCTCGGCGGCCTTGACCTGGGCGGCGAGCTCCTTGGCCCGCGCCAGCAGCGCCTCGCGTTCCTCCCCGGAGGCTTTCGACACCGACTTGCCGACGCTCTTCTGTTCCGCGCGCAGCGACTCGAACGAGCTCAGCGCACTGCGACGGCGGGCGTCCAGGTCGAGCAGCGTGTCGACGATCGAGTCGTCCTCGCCACGGGCACGCTGCGACGCCCGTAGCCGGTCCGGGTCCTCACGAAGGATACGCAGGTCGATCACACCAAAAGGCTACCCGCGTAGGGTGGCGGCCCGCATCGCAAATAGGCCCTCACGCCCCACCGGCGGCGCTCGCCGGCGGGTGCGGGTCGTCCGGCCCGATCAGACCTCGCCGGCGCGCATGCGGCGGAGCCACTCGGCCGCCTCGGCGAACGCCTCGTCCGACGTGCTCGGCTTGATCTTCGGCTGGACCGCGTCGGCGCGCGGGTAGCTGCCGAGGAACCTCACCTCGGCGCAGATCCGGTGCAGCCCGGCGAGCGCGTCGCCCACCCGCGCCTCGGCGATGTGCCCCTCGCAGTCGATGTGGAAGAAGTACCGGCCGATGCCGTCGCGGGTCGGCCGCGACTCGATGCGGGTGAGGTTGATGCCGCGCACCGAGAACTCGTGCAGCATCTCCAGCAGCGCGCCCGGGTGGTCGTCCTTCAGGAAGGCGACCACCGAGGTGCGGTCGGCGCCGGTCGGCTCGGGCAGCGGCCCGGGCCGCTCCACCCGCACGAACCGGGTGACGGTGTCCTTGCGGTCGCCGATGTTCTCCGCCACCTCGACCAGGCCGTACACCTCGGCCGCGATCGGGTCGGCGATCGCGGCGTCGAACGGCGAGCCGGGCTCGCTCACGTCCCGCGCGGCCCCGGCCGTCGACGCGGCGGGGATCACCACGGCGTCGGGCAGCTCACGGGCGAGGAACTCGCGGCACTGGGTGATCGCGGCCGGGTGCGAGACGACGCGCTTGATGTCGCCCAGCACCATGCCCTCGCGGGCGAGCAGCGAGAACCGCACCGGCAGCAGCAGCTCGCCGGTGATGAGCAGGTGCTCGCCCCAGGCGAACTCGTCGAGGGTCACGGTGATCGCGCCCTCCATCGAGTTCTCCAGCGGGACGACGGCCGCCTCGGCCTCGCCGGTGCGCACCGCGTCCATCGCCGCCGGAATGTTCACGCAGGGAAGGCCGCGTGCCCCGGGTGCCATCGCGCGGAGCGCGGCCTCGGAAAACGTGCCCTCGGGACCCAGGTACGCGTACGTGGGCTTGGTGGGGACGTTCTCCCCTTCGGGCACCTCTGAGGACCGGGATCGCTCCCGGGACGGCACGTTCGACATGTGCTCTAGGGTATCCACCTGCGTGTCCGCATATCGCACGTTCCCCGGCTTTTCCCGACCCGTTACCGCTCCGCGGTGCGCCGCCTGACCTGCAGGAACGCCCGCAGCCGCCGGCGCCGCGCGCGGCGGTGGGCGCCGTGGGGGGCCGGCCCGGCGGGGGATTCGGACGCCGCGGCGGCCCCGGAATCGGACGCCCCCGGATCGGGCATCGCGCCGGACGCCGCGTCCGGCGCCGAACTCGGCACCGGGTTGGACACGGGATTGGACACCGGGTTGGACGCCCGATTGGACGCCTGACCGGACGCCTGACTGGACACGGCATCGGACGGATCGGCCGCGGCGGGCGCGCCATCCGCGGCGCCGTGCGCCAGATCCGGCGCGGCGGCGGAGACCGGGGCGGGCACGGGGTCGGACGTCCGGCCCGCCTCGGGGCCGAGCCGGGCGTCCGGCCGTGCGTCGTGCGCCCTGGCCGCCCCGGCGGCGGGCTCGGCCCGGCCGTCCGGTGCCGTGGCCGGCGCGGCGGCGGACGCGATGCCGCCGGGCGAGGAGTTCCGCGCGTCTCCCGGCTCCCCGGTCGTCTCGCTCGCCAGGATGTCGCCCGCTACTCCGGGGCCGCCGCCGCGCGGGCCGTCGGACGCCTCGTCGGACCGGCGGTCGGCGGCCCGGTGCGCCCCGCCGTACCGCGCGGTGCCCGAGCCGCGCGAGGCGCGGAAGCCGCGCCGTCCCTCCGCGGGCTCCACCTCGGGGCCGAGGCCGAGCCGGGCGGCGCGGACCACCCGCTCCTCCTCGGGGGAGAGCGGCTCCACGCCCCGGCCACCGCGCACCGGCCGCACGTACGTGCGCGTCTCGGCGCGGGCGCTCACGGCGGTGAGCACGAGGCCGTCGCCCATGCTGTTGAGGAAGGCGGCGGAGAACGACCGCCGCCCGGTCTCCTGCGGCGCGTCGTACCGGCAGACGGCGACGTCCCGGATCGCCCTGCCGTCGATGCCTCCGGCGCCGAGCACGGCCTGCCGGGTGAGCAGGTCGCGGCAGTCGTCGACCGCGCGCCGCGCCCGCCGCAGCGCGAGCACCGCGACCCCCGCGCCGGTGACCCCGAAGAACGCCGCGATCGCCGATCCGATCTCCGTGAGCGTCATGTGACGCAGGGTAACCCCGATCGTCAGGGTCCCGCAGCGGAATCGGCAGCGGGCACCGCCTTTCGCCGCAACCGATGGCCGAGCAGCCACACCAGCACCACGGCGCCGATGCCGAACGCGTCCTGCACGATCCGGCCCCCGACCGGGCTGAGCACGGGGATCTCCGCCGCCCGCAGCGACACCCCCCACCAGGGGATGGTGAGCACGTAGTAGAGCCAGATCCCGCCCGCAAGCCACAGCCGCGCCGGATCGCGCCCGGTGCCGACGACCGCGCCGAGCACGACGACGATCCAGGCGAGGTGGTGGATCCAGGCCACCGGGGAGAGCAGCACGGCCATCAGCCCGGTGAGCGCGATGCCGGTCATCCGGTCGCCGTCGCGGAACGCCCGGCGGGCGAAGCGGAAGCCGTACCAGGCGACGACCGCGACGAGGGCGAGCCAGAGCGCGGTGGTGACCGCGTCCGGCAGGTAGATGCGCAGCAGCATGCCGCGGATCGACTGGTTCGTGGTGGCCGCGTTCGCGCCGAGCCGCTCGGAGTCGAGCAGCGCGGAGAACCAGAAGTCGGCGGCGTCCTGCGGGATGACCGCGAACGGGGCGAGGGTGAGCAGGGCGGCGGTGAAGCACGCCATGAAGAACGTCTGCCGCTGCTCGCGCGAGCCGTCCCGGCCGAACCCGGTGATGAGCAGGTAGATCAGGAAGACGCCCGGGGTGAGCTTGACCGCGGTGGCGAGCCCGATCAGCATGCCGCGCGGCCACCACGGCCGCCGCGCGGTCAGGTCGACCAGGCAGAGCATGACGAGCAGGATGTCGATCTGGCCGAACCGCACCTGGTCGCGGATCGGCATCAGGTACGTGCACGCCGCGGTGAGCAGGCCGAGCGCCACCGGCGACCACCGGCCGGCGAACCGCCCGTCCGGGCCCTCCAGGGCGGCGCGGAACGCGTGCCGTACCGTGACCGCGAGCGCGACGAAGATGCCCGCCGTCCAGACCCACTGGGCGACCGGCCAGGACATCCAGGCGAGCGGGATGGCGAGCAGCACCGCGATCGGCGGGTAGGTGAACGGCAGCAGCTGCGGGGCGGGCGTGACGAACTCGTAGACGGGCAGCCCCTGCAGCACGCTCTGCCCGCCGGTGCGGTAGACCTCGAGGTCGACGAGGCGCTGGTCGTCCGGGTTGGTGAGCCAGTACGCCACCACGGGCGCGGCCGCCGCGACGATGATCACAAGCGCCAGCAGCCTGCCCCAGAGGGGGCTCCGGATCGCGGTGGTCTCGCCAGTCGTCACGACCCGGCAGGCTACCGCGATGTACGGCAGACTGGTGGGCCCGCGAGGCCACAGCGGCGAAACCACCACATCCGACGCGAAACGGGGCAGTAGATGGCGGAAGCAGGTCCGTATCCGGCCGACGGCGCGCGGGCACCGCTGACCGCGCGGGCGACCGCGGCCCGCCGGGCCTGCCCGCCGCGCCCGGCCGCCCGCCGCGGCGGCGACCGGCGTCGGCGCGCCCTCGCGGCGGTGCTCGCCGCGCTCGCCGCCCTCCTCGCGCTCGCCTGGACCGCCCCCGCCGCCATGGCCGACGCCGCCGTTCCTGGGCCGGGGTACGGCACGGCCGCGCCGGCGGGCGGTGCCGCACGCGCGCCGGCCGGGCGCGTGGTCGTGATCGGGGTGCCCGGGCTGGAGTGGGCGGACCTCGACGCGGCCCGGACGCCGAACCTGTGGCGGCTCGCCGGGCAGGGCGGGGCCGCGTCGCTGTCCACCCGGGCGATCCCGCCCCCGGATCGCGGGATCACCTGCGACGCCGCCGGGTGGCTCACGATCTCGGCGGGGCAGCGGGCCGGGACGCCGGGCGAGGCGTGCGCGCCTCCGGCGGCACCGGTGGGCGGCGCGGACGGGCCGGCGCGGGTGCCCGGCTGGGCGGAGTACGCCGCGTTCAACGCGGCGAGCCCGTACCGGGCGCGGATCGGGCTGCTCGGCCAGACGGTGCGGGACGCCGGCGGCCGGGTCGCGGCCGCGGGCCCGGGGGCGGCGCTCGCCGCGGCCGACCGGTCCGGCGCCGTGGAAGCCTACGCCGGTTCCGTCGCCGGCCTCGGCGACCTGGCCCGCTACCACCTGGTGGTGGTCGAGATCGACGACCTCGCCCGGGCGGCGACGCACGGGTCCCCGCCCGCGGAGGCGCGGCGGCGTGCCGCGGCCGCCGCCGACGCGCGGGTCGGTGAGGTGCTCGGGCGCGTCCCGGACGGCACGACCGTGCTGCTCGCCGGGGTCTCCGACGTCACCGAGGCGCCCCGGCTGCACGTGGCGATCGCCACCGGCCCGGCGGCCGCGGGCGGCCCGCCGTACCCGCGCGGGTTCCTCACCGCGGCCTCGACCCGCCAGGACGCCCTCGTCACGATCACCGACCTCACCGCGACCGCGCTCGGCGCGCTCGGCCTCGGCGCCCCGCCGGGCATGGTGGGCCGGGCGTGGACGCCGGGCGGCGCGGCCCCCGCCACCGTCGCCGAGACCGTCACCGAGCTCGCCGACGCCGACCTCGCCGGGCAGGTGCTGCGCCGGGTGCGGGCGCCGTTCTTCAGCCTGCTCGTCGCGGTGCAGCTGGTCTTCTACGGCGCGGCCGCGGTCGCGGTGCGCCGCCGGCCGGGCGGCCGGGCGCTCGCGGCCACCCGGGTGGTGGCGGTGGTGAGCGGCGCGGTCCCGGTCGCCACGTTCCTCGCCCAGCTCGTGCCGTGGTGGAGCCTGCCGTTCCCGATGGCCGCGCTCGTCGGCACGATCCTCGGGTTCGCCGCCCTGATCGCCGCGGTCGCGCTCGCCGGGCCGTGGCGGCGGCATGCGCTCGGGCCGCTCACCGTGGTCGCCGCGGTGACGTCGCTGGCGCTGCTCGCCGACGTGCTGACCGGGTCCCGGCTGCAGGTGAACGCGGTCACCGGGTACGAGCCGGTCACCGGCGGCCGGTTCTACGGCTTCAGCAACATCGCGTTCGCGGTGTACGCCACCGGCACGATCCTCGCCCTCGCCGGGGTGGCGGACGCGCTGCTCGCGCGAGGGCGGCGCCGCCTCGCCGTGGGGGTCTGCCTCGGGTACGGCGCGCTCGCGATCGCCGCGGACGGCTGGCCCGGGTGGGGCGCCGACTTCGGCGGCGTGCCCGCGTTCACCCTCGGGCTCGCGATCTTCCTGTTCCTGCTCACCGGCCGCCGCCTCTCCCCGGTACGGCTCGCGCTCGTCGCGGCCGCGGGCGGCGCGCTGATCACCGTGATCGCGGTCGCGGACTGGCGGCGCCCGGCCGAGCGGCGCACCCACCTCGGCGCGTTCGTCCAGCAGGTGCTCGACGGCGAGGCGCTCACCGTGGTCGGCCGCAAGCTCGGCGCGATGGTCGGCACCCTGGGCAACCTGCCGCTCACCGCGCTCGCGGTGGCCGCGCTCGCGTTCCTCTACCTCGTGCTCGCCCGGCCGTCGCGGTGGGGCGTGTCGGCGCTCGGCCGCCTCTACGAGCTCGCCCCCACCCTCCGCCCGGCCCTGTTCGGCGTGCTCACCTGCGCGCTCGTCGGCTTCCTGAGCAACGACTCGGGGGTGGCGATCCCGGCGATGGCGCTCACCGTCGCCGTGCCGCTCACCCTCGCCGCGTGCGTGACCGCGCTCCGGCGCGCCACGCCCAGCACGCCAGCGCCACCGTCAGCGCCAGCAGAATCCACGGCACCACGGTCGCCCTGACCCCGGTGACGAGCCACTCCAATTCCGCCGGCCGCCCCGCCTGCCGCGCGGGCAGGTAGCCGAGCGACAGCACCGCGAGCCGGGCCAGCGCGAACCCGTCGAGCGCGGAGGCGGGCACCATGGCGAGCAGCGCGAACAGCAGCCCGTCGTACCACGGCAGCGCGTACGGCGCGGTGGCGAGCCAGGCCGCCACGACCACCGCGGCGGCCCCCGGCGCGGGGTCGCCGCCCGCCCCGGCGAGCCGGTACGGCTCGCGTAACGCCCGGGCGAGCAGCACGGCGAGCAGCACGAGCAGCACGAGCGAGCCCGCCCGGATCCACGACCGGTACCCGCCCGGCCCGAACAGGGCCTGCAGCCAGCCCTTCACCAGCGCCCACGGGGTGGCGAGCGACACCATCTCGGTGGCGCGGGAGACCTGGTCGAGCACGTACGGCCCGGCGAGCAGGTAGCAGGCCCCGGCAACGGCCACCGCCACGCCCGCCACGACCGCGAGCCGACCTGCGCGCCACCCGCCGAACGGGGCTCCCCCGGCCGGTCCGCCCGCCCGCGCGCCGGCCGCCGGGACGCCCGCGGTGGCCGGACCCGGCGGGCCGCCGCCCGCGCCGGCCCCGGCCGCGGCACCGCGCCGCCACGGCCGCAGCGCCCACGCCGGGCCGAGCGCGGCGAACCCGGCGGTGACCTTCACGGCGACGCCGAGACCGAGCAGCGCGCCCGCCCCGGCGAGCCGGTGCGCCGGGGCCGCCGGCCACTCGCCGCGCCCCTTGGCGACGAGGGCCGCGATCACGCAGGCGACCGCGAGGGTGTCGACGTGCATCCCGGCGGCGAGGTGGTAGAGCACGAGCGGGTTCGCCGCCCACAGCAGGGCGGCGCGGGCCCGGTCGCCCGGCGCGGCGTGCCGGTACAGCAGCACCGCCACGGCGACGAACGCCGCCGCGTTCACCAGCTCCATCGCGAACACGGTGAGCCGCACCGAGACGCCGCCGACCAGGCTCGCCACGGCCTGCACCGCCGTGGCCACCGGGCCGTACACGCTCGGCGTGCCCCGCCACTCCTCCACCGCGGCCGCGACCGGGTCGGCGGGCAGGGCGGCGGGGGTGGTGTGGTACGGGTCGAGGCCGAGCGCGGCGATCCGCCCGTAGGCGGCGTAGTTGAGGTGATCGGCCGAGCCGGACGGCGGCAGGAACGCGAGGACGACCGCGGCGAGACAGCCCGCGAGCAGCAGCCGCCGGGGGTCGGGGGCCCAGCCGCGCGCCAGCGCCGCGAGCCCGGCGGCGAGGCCCAGCGCCCCGGCCACCAACGCGGCCGCGCCGAGCGCGATCGCCAGGTGCGGGCCCGGGCCGAGGCCGAGCGAGTACGGCGGCTGCCCGGGCGGCCCGGGAAGGTGCGGCACCATCACCGACGGCCCGAGCAGGCCGATGAGGATCGTGAGCGCGATGCCCGCCGTGACGCCGGTGACGGCGAGACACGGCAGCGCGCGGGCGCGCATCGTCGTCAGCGGCGGCCGCCGCGCAGCTTCGCCAGCCGCTCCGCGATCGCCGGCTCGCGCGCGGCGAGCGCGAGGGCGACATCGCGGAACTGCCTGGCCCGGTGCAGCTGCGACCGCCAGTCGTTGCCGGTGGCCCGGTGCGCCATGTCGACCTCCACCTCGGTCACCCGGAACCCCTTGCGGATCAGGTCGATGGTGAGCCCGGTCTCCACCCCGAACCCGTGGGCGAGCGGGCGCGCCGCCTCGAACGCGGCCCGGGTGAGACAGCGCTGGCCGTTGAGCGGCTGGGTCGCCTCGAAGCCGACCGCCCGCTTGATGCCCTCGTAGGCGAGCTTCACCACGAAGCCGTGGCCGCCGAGGCGGACCCGGTTGCGGAACACGGCGATGGTCATGTCCGCGGTGCCGGCCCGGACCGGCTCGATCAGCGGGGCCGCCGCGGCCGCGGTCTCGCCCAGGTCGGCGTCGAGGAAGAGCAGGTGGCGCGGCTCGCCCTCGTCGAGCAGGGCCACCGCCTCGGCGCCGCTCTCCATCGCGGCGGCCTTGCCGCGGTTGCGGCTGTGCCGTACCACGCGGGCGCCCGCCGCCTTGGCGATGCGGCCGGTCTGGTCGGTCGAGCCGTCGTCGACCACGACCACGAGGCCCACCCCGGGCAGGGCGCGGGCCGCGGTCACGGTCGCGCCGATGCGGCCGGCCTCGTTCTTCGCGGGAATGATCACCGCAGTGTCGTCCATGACGCCCTAGGCTAATGCGCCGCCCGGCGCCGCCGGGCCGAAGCGCGAACGCCGCTCGGATCGCGGTCCGACGCGGTCCGCGGGAGGTACGGCGGCGCGGCCGCGGCGCGCGCGGGCCGGCCGGGGGAAGGCGCGCGGACCAGGGGTCGCGGCGCGCGGGATGACGCGGTGATCGTCGGCGTGTGCGGCCAACGAGAAAATCGCTCGCATTTCAAGATCGATTATGGCCGCGCCCAAAATATCGCCATCGGCGAACGGCGCGGACGCGCAGAAAACGCCGAGCGAAGAGTCGCAATTCTTGCGGTTCTCGGGAATTTTCCGAATTTTCCGCGCGGCAGATCGTCGGACCGCGCGCGGACGCCGGCGGCCACCCCGGCCGGGCCGCATCGCGCGGGGACTTCCGCGGCGGCACCCGGCCTCGCGGCCGCCCACCCCGGCGAGACGGTGCGGGCCCGCCGTACGGCCGAGCCGCTCCGATGCCCACCGGACAGAGCCGGGCGCACCGCCCGCAGGGCGCGCAGCGGCGCCCACGGGCGCTCGGGCATGCGCCCGGTCACGCATTCGCCCACGTCAGCGCGTGCTCCGGCGCCGTCCGCCCGCTCGCGCGGGCCGCGGCGGCCCGGGCTCGCACCGGGCACACGTCACGGACCGGCGACCGCGCCGGATCGACGGCCGACCGGCGGCCGTTCAGCGGCGCAGCGCTGAAGGGTTCCCGGTGTGCGGCTATCCGGGCTGCTCGGTGAGCAGCTCGGCCGGCACCTGGTCGTGCACGACGAACACCGAGTCGAGGCCCGTCACCTGCAGGATCTTGCGGACCGCCGGACGCGGGGCGGCGACCTCCAGCCCACCGCCGCGCTCCCGCAGGCGCTTGAGCGCGGACAGCAGCACGTTCATCCCGGTGGAGTCGCAGAACTCCACGCCGGACATGTCGATGACGACCCGCGAGGGGCCGTTCTCCAGCAGGCGGGCGAACTCGGCCTGCAGGCGCGGCGCCGTGTACAGGTCGATTTCGCCGACGATGGACATCACGGCATGACCGGCCGTGACCCGAGTCGAGACTTTCAGCTCCACAGCGGGCACACTAGCGCCGTCCCGGCCTCTGGTCACGCTCTCTGCCGATTCCTGACCGAGTGAAGAGTCTTCCGCCCTTCGTTCCCGGATTTCGGTCACACGAAAACGGAGAGTACGCAAGTATTGACTCTCTGAGAGGCCGAGGTATCGGGGGCCAGGACCCATGACGATCGAACTGCCCGAGGATCCGCACCGCATCCTGCTGCGCCAGCGCCTTTCGGCGCTGCTGGCCCGGGCCGAGCGCGCCTCGCCGTGGCGCGGCCGGCTCACCCCGCTCCGCGCGCTGGTCAACCGGGACGGGTACGTCCCGGTCCGCGCCCGGCTCACCGTCGAGGACCTCGACTTCCTCGCCTCCGCCCGGGAGGAGCTGCTGTCGCTGAGCGGCCTGCTGCTGCGCCTGCTCGACCTGCACCAGCCGCGCGACGCGAACGGCCTCACCAAGATCCGCCCTCACCCGGTCCTGCGCTGCCGCAGCTGCATGTGGCGCTGGCCGTGCCCCACCTTCCGCGCCCTCTCCGACGCCGTCCTCCGCTCCGCCGCCCCGCCCGCGGGCACCGCCGATCCCGAGGCCCCGGCCCATGCCCGGACGGCCGCCGCCGATCCGGACGACCCAGCGCCCGGCACAGGGGCCAGCGCGGCGTCCGGCCGAGTGCCGGGTACGGCGCCCGCCACGGCGACCCCGGCGGCACCGGTCCCCCGTACCGCCGGGCCCGCCGCCACGCCCGCGCCCGCGGAGCCCGGCCGCGGCGAGCCCGCGCCGCGACCCGCGCGGCCCGCGCCGTCGCCCCGCCCCGCGCGCCCCGCGCCCGCCGCCGACGGCCCGCCCGCCGGCCGCTCGGCACGCCTGCCGTACCTCACCCCCACCGGCCGCCGGGCCTGACGGCCCACCCGATACGGCGGCGCCACCAGACCGCCGCCGGGCGCCGTCACTGCTCGATCGGCTCGTACCGGTACCCCACGCCCCAGACGGTGACGATCCGCCGCGGGGCGGTCGGGTCCTTCTCGATCTTCTCGCGGAGCCGCCGCACGTGCACGGTGACGGTCGAGGAGTCGCCGAACGACCAGCCCCACACCTGGTGGAGCAGCGCGGCCCGGCTGAACGCCTGGCGCGGGTTGCGCATGAGGTGGGTGAGCAGGTCGAACTCCCGCGTGGTGAGCGTCACCGCGGCCCCGCCGAGCCGTACGTCGCGGGCGCCGACGTCGACGACGAGGTCGCCGTCGCGCAGGATGCCGCCGGTCCCGGCCGGCACCGTCGCCCCCCGCGACCGGCGCAGCAGCGCCTGCACCCGCAGAGCGAGCTCGCGCGGGCTGAACGGCTTGGATACGTAGTCCTCGGCCCCGATCTCCATCGCCACGGCCCGGTCGAGCTCCTCGCCGGACACGGTGAGCATGAGCATCGGGCCGGGGGGCGGCTCCCGCAGCGCCCGGCAGGCCGCCAGGACGTCCGGCTCCGGCGCGCCGAGGTCGAGGATGACGAGGTCCGGCGGCTCGGCCGCGGCGCGGCCCAGCGCGGTGGCCGCGTCCCGCACCCACTCCACCCGGTGCCCGTCGCGCTCCAGATAGCGCACGATCACCTCGGCGATCGTCGGGTCGTGCTCGACCACGAGGATGCGGGACGGCGGACTCCCCCCGATCATGGTCGCCTCACCACCATCGGCGCCCTCCCGCGCACCGGTGAACCGGTACGGCTCGACCGCCCGGTCACGCCACCCAGCGGGCCGACACGGCCACCCCCGGCGATGCGCGATTCCCGCATACCGTCCCAAACTGCCGCCCGGTTCGCGTCCATGCCCACAAGGTACTGACCGGACACAGGTTCCGTGTCCGCCGCGACCCGAGGCGGACACCGCCGCGCCGCGGCGGCGGCCCGGCGGGGGCGGGCTCAGCCGCGGTCACCGGCCCGCCGCCGGCGCGGCGGGCGGGGCAGAAAGCCGCTGGTGCGCTCCGCGTACGCGGCGTACTCGGGGCCGCGCGTGCGGGCCAGGCGGCGCTCGAGCAGCGCCTTGCCGGTGCGGTTGACGAGCATGTGGGTCATGAGGATCGGGCCGACGACGGTCGGCAGGCCGCTCCAGTGGGAGCAGGCGAGCAGGAACATGCCCCACCAGACCGTGGCGTCGCCGAAGTAGTTGGGGTGCCGGGTCCACGCCCACAGGCCGCGGTCGAGCACCTTGCCGCGGTTCGCCGGGTCGGCGGTGAACCGGGCCAGCTGGTGGTCGCCGACCGCCTCGAACAGGAAGCCGGTCGTCCACACCGCCACCCCGAGCACGGTGATCACGCCGAGCGAGGCGTTCTGGTACATCGCGACCTGAACCGGAAGCGACACCACCCACATGGTGCGGCCCTGCGGCCAGTAGATCGTGCGTAGGGTGAACGGCACGACCGGGCCGGCGCACCGGCGCAGCAGCGCCGCGTACCGGGGGTCCTCGCCGCGGCCCCGGGCGCGCCGGCCGATGTGCCAGGCGAGGCGCAGGCCCCAGACCGCGGTGAGCGCGAGCACGAGGGCCCGGCGGGCGGTGACCCCCTCCCCCTGCAGGCCGGAGAGGAAAAAGCTCACCGCGGCGACGATCACGAAGCCGAGGCCCCAGACGGTGTCGATCACGCTGTGCCGCCGCAGCCGCAGCGCGACGCCGAGGGTGGCGAGCATGACGAGCGCCACCACGGCGGCGGTCGCCGCCAGGTTGCCGAGCAGCGGGACGAGGGTCACGGCCCGGACGCCCCCTCGGCGGCGAGCCCCTCGGCGAGGTCGAGGAACGCCTCGCGGGCCGTGCCGTACCCGCGGCCGGGGCCGCCCCGGCTGCGGTCGAGCAGCCTGCCGAGCTCGGCGGGGTCGAGCGGGCCGCCGGGCAGCGGCACGGTCGGGTGCTCGAGCACGCTCACCGCGCGCAGGCCGCCGCCCGCGGCGACCAGCACCTCGCCGTTGAGCGCGCACCGCGGGTCGCACAGCGCGGCCACCACCGGCGCGACCGCGGCCGGGTCGAGCAGCGGCCGGTACCGGTCGTCGATCGCCGCGTCGGTGAGCTGGGTGACCGCGTACGGCAGCAGCACGTTGGCGAACACCCCGTGCCGGGCGCCCTCGGCCGCGATCGACCGGCCGAGCGCGATGATGCCGCCCTTGCTCGCCGCGTACGCCGACAGGCCCACCTCGCCGTGCAGGCCGCCGGTGCTCGCCACGAGCACGATCCGGCCGTGCCCGGCCGTGCGCATCGCGGCGGCGCAGGCCGCGGCGACCTGGGCGGTGCCGAGCAGGTTGGTGCGGATCACCGCGGCGAAGTCCTCGGGGGACACCTTGTGGAACATGCCGGGGCCGCCGATCGCGGCGCTGGTCACGCAGCCGTCGATGCGGCCCCAGGTGCCGAGGGCGAGCTCGACGATCCGCCGCGCGGTGGCCGGGTCGGCGACGTCGCCGTGCTCGGCGACCGCCTCGCCGCCGTTCGCGCGGATCTCGGCGACCACGTGGTCGGCCGGGCCGCGCCCGGCGTCGTCGACCACGCGGTTGCGGTTGTTCACCACCACCCGGGCGCCGCGGGCGGCGAGCTCGAGGGCGAACGCCCGGCCGAGGCCGCGCCCGCCGCCGGTCACCACGATCACCCGGCCGTCGAGGCTCTTCATGCCGCGCCCTTCTCAGACACCCTTTCCAGCACCACGGCGACGCCGAGTCCGGCCGCGCCGCTCACCGCGGCCACGCCGTACCGGCCCTCGCGGCGCTCCAGCTCGTCCACGCAGCCGCCGACCATGATCGCCCCGGTGGCGCCGAAGGCGTGGCCCATCGCGATCGTGCCGCCGTTCGGGTTGAGCCGGTCCGGGCCGGCGTCGAGGTCGCGGCGGAAGGTCAGGCAGAGCGCGGCGAACGCCTCGGCGAACTCGAACACGTCGATGTCCGCGGGGGCCAGCCCGGCCCGCGCGATCGCCCGCTCCACCGCCAGCTGGCCCGCGGTGAGCATGCGCACCGGGTCGACGGCGGCGGTGGCGCAGGCCACCACGCGGGCGCGCGGGCGCAGCCCGGCGGCCTCGGCGGCCGCGGCGTCGCCGAGCAGCAGCAGCGCGGCCCCGTCCGCGAGCGAGGGGGAGGTGCCCACGGTGTGCAGGTGCTCGACGCGCCCGGCCTCCGGGTGGGCGGCGAGCGCGATCGCGTCCTGGCCCGCCGCGCCGAGCTCGGCGAACGCGGGCGGCAGCGCGGCGAGGCCCTCCAGCGTGGTGTCCGGGCGGACCAGCTCGTCCCGGTCGACCACGGTGCCGTCGGGCAGCTCGACCGGCACCACCGAGCCGGCGTACGCGCCGCGCGCCCAGGCCGCGGCCGCCTTGCGCTGGGTCTCCAGCCCGTAGGCGTCGAGCTGCTCGCGCGTGTACCCCTCCAGGGTGGCGTTGAGGTCGGCGGCGACGCCCATGTGCACCGACCCGACCCGCCGGATCACCTCGGCGTCCGTCCACAGCAGCGCCCGGTCGGCGAACATCGGCACCCGGGACACGCTCTCCACCCCGCCGGCCACCGCCAGCCTCAGCTCACCGGCCCGGATGCGGGCGCTCACCTGGGCGACCGCGTCGATGCCGGAGGCGCAGAACCGGTTGACCGTGCCGCCGGGCACGTGGTCGCCCCAGCCCGCGAGCAGGGTGGCGGTGCGGGCGAGGTTGCCGCCCTGGTCGTCCACCTGGGACGCCGACCCGATGATCACGTCCTCCACGCGCGCCGGGTCGAGCCCGGTGCGCTTCACCAGCGCGCGCTGCAGCCCCACCACGAGGTCGATCGGCCGCACCCCGGCGAGCGCGCCGCGCGGCGAGCCCTTGCCGCGGGGCGTGCGCACGTAGTCCAGCACGAAGGCGTCCGCCACGAGTGACTCCTCCGCTCCGCAGAGTTGCTCCGCCAAATGTAGCCACACCCGTTACGCACTACAAGACTGATTCGTCCCGTTGATCCTTGTAATGGGGGATTAAGCGGATGTCATTGACATCGCAAGCTCTGCTTGTTGTAGTAGATGGCCACCGGCCCACGAGCGGGCCGGACGCAAGGGAGGCCGCATGACCACGGGCGTGTGGATCCTGGGCGGCCATCAGACGGACTTCGCCCGCAACTGGACCCGTGAGGGCCTGGAGATCTCCGACCTCGCCCGCGAGGTGACGACCAGGACCCTCGAGGACGCCGGCCTGGAGCCCGCCGACGTCGGCGTGATCCACGTCGGCAACGCCTTCGGCGAGATGTTCACCGGGCAGGGGCACCTCGGCGGCATGCCCGCCATCGTGGTCCCCGAGCTGTGGGGGGTGCCCGCGGTACGGCACGAGGCCGCCTGCGCCTCCGGCGGGACCGCGATCCTCGCGGCCATGGCCGACCTGGAGGCCGGCCGGTACGACGTGGCGCTCGTGCTCGGCCTCGAGCTCGAGCGCACCGTGCCCGGCGACGTCGCCGCCGAGCGCATGCGCCCCGCCTCGTGGGCCGGCCACGAGGCCCAGGCCACCGGGTTCGTCTGGCCGCACCTGTTCGCCGCGCTCCTCGACGAGTACGACCGCCGGTACGGCGTCGACGACCGGCACCTGCGCGCGATCGCCGAGCTCAACTTCCGCAACGCCAGGGCGAACCCGCTCGCGCAGACCCGGAACTGGGAGCTGTCCGACCGGCACCTCGGCCCCGACGACGCGGTCAACCCGCCGGTCGCGGGCCGGCTACGCCGCTACGACTGCGCCCAGATCACCGACGGCGGGACCGGGCTCGTGCTGGTGAGCGGGCGCTTCCTCGCCGAACGCGCCCCCTCCGGCCCCCGCTCCCGCATCCAGGGGTGGGGCCACCGCACCGTCGCGCTGCCGCTCGCACCCAAGCTGCGCCGCTCCGCCGGCGGGCCGTACCCGCTGCCGCACGTGCGCGACGCGGTGCACGACGCGTTCCGGCGGGCCGGCATCCCCGGGGTGGAGGCGGTCGACGCGGTCGAGACCCACGACTGCTTCACGATCTCCGAGTACCTGGCGATCGACCACATCGGGCTCACCGGCCCCGGCGAGAGCTGGAAGGCGATCGAGAACGGCGACCTGGAGCGCGACGGCCGCTGCCCGGTCAACCCCGGCGGCGGGCTGATCGGGATCGGGCACCCGGTCGGCGCCACCGGCGTGCGCATGGTGCTCGACGCCCACCGCCAGGTCACCGGTACGGCGGGGCCGACGCAGCTCGACCGGGCCCGCCGCGTCGCCACGCTCAACATCGGCGGCAGCACGACCACCGCCGTCGGCTTCGTCATCGGCACCGACTGAAGGAGATTCCCCCATGGACGTCCAGGTCGTGGGGCGGGCGTTGACCACCCTCCCCGAGGACGACGACCACCCCTACCGCACCGGGCCGTGGCGGCCGCAGACCACCGAGTGGGCCGCCGACGACCTCGACGTGGAGGGCGAGATCCCGGCCGACCTCGACGGCGTCTACCTCCGCAACACCGAGAACCCGGTGCACCCGGCGATCGAGCTGTACCACCCGTTCGACGGCGACGGCATGATCCACATGATCGGGTTCCGGGACGGCAGGGCGTTCTACCGGAACCGGTTCATCCGCACCGACGGGTTCCTCGCCGAGCAGGAGGCGGGCCGCGCGCTGTGGGCGGGCATCGCCGAGCGGCCCGAGAAGGGCATCCGCAAGGACGGCTGGGGCGCCCGCGGCGGGCTGAAGGACGCCTCCAGCACCGACGTGGTGGTGCACGCCGGGGTCGCGCTCACCACCTTCTACCAGTGCGGCGAGGTCTACCGGCTCGACCCGTTCACCCTCGACACGCTCGGCAAGGCCGACTGGGCCCCGGCCTGCGGGGTGTCCGCGCACACCAAGGTGGACCCGCGCACCGGCGAGCTGCTGTTCTTCAACTACACGACCGAGGCGCCGTACATGCACTACGGCGTGGTCGACGCGGACAACCGGCTGGTGCACTACACCGACATCCCGCTGCCCGGGCCGCGGCTGCCGCACGACATGGCGTTCACCGAGAACTACGCCATCCTCAACGACCTCCCGCTGTTCTGGGAGCCCGAGCTGCTGAGGAAGGGCGTGTACGCGGTGCGGTTCCACCCCGAGCTGCCGAGCCGGCTCGGCGTCATCCCGCGCCGCGGCGGGCCGGGCGACATCCGCTGGTTCGAGGCCACCCCCACCTACGTGCTGCACTGGATCAACGCCTACGAGGACGGCGACGAGATCGTCCTCGACGGGTTCTTCCAGGACGACCCCGAGCCGGCCGACACCGGGGAGGGCGGCAGGTACCGGCGCATGTTCCGCTTCCTCGCCCTCGACCGGATGAAGACCCGGCTGCACCGCTGGCGGCTCAACCTCGCCACCGGCGCGGTGAAGGAGGAGCGGCTCACCGACACGATCACCGAGTTCGGGGTGGCGAACACCCTGATCGGCGGGCTGCGCCACCGGTACGCGTACGCCGCCACCGGCGTGGCGGGCTGGTTCCTGCTCAACGGGCTGGTCCGGCACGACACCGAGACCGGGGCCGAGCAGCACTACCGGCTGCCGGAGGGGGTGTACCTGAGCGAGCCCGCGATGGCCCCGCGGGTCGGCACCACCGGCGAGGACGACGGCTACGTCCTCACCTTTACCCTGGACATGAACGAGGATCGGTCCGACTGCCTGATCTTCGAGGCGTCGCGGATCGCGGACGGGCCGATCGCCCGCGTCCGGCTGCCGGAGCGGATCTGCAGCGGCACCCACGCCACGTGGGCGCCCGGGTCCGCGATCCCCGGCTGGCACCAGACGGAGTCGGCGGCCGACGCGCTCACCTTCCGTCGATGAAAGGCGCCCGCTTCGTTGACCCCGAGACCCGCCACCGCGGACGGCCCGGCCGAGCGGCTCGTCCACCCCCCGGACCGGCCCACCCGGCTCGCGCCCGGCGGGACGAACGCGGTCGGGTACACCCTCGGGCTGCTCAGCGACGAGTGGAACCTGCTGATCCTGCGGTACGCGATCGCCGGCGCCCGGCGGTACGCGGACTGGCGCGACGCCCTGCCGATCTCCCACGCGGTGCTCACCCGCCGCCTCGCCTACCTCACCGAGATGGGGGTGTTCGAGCGCACGCCGTACCAGGGCGGCAACCGCCTGGCGTACACGCTCACCAAGCGGGGCCGGGACCTGTGGCCGGTGCTGCTGACGATCTGGGCGTGGGAGGCGGCGTGGGTGCCGGTCCACGTGGAACGGCTGCCGCGCATGGTGCACCGCGGGTGCGGGCGGGACTTCACCCCCGTGCTCGTGTGCGCCGCCTGCGGGCGGCCGGTCGAGCCCCGCGACGTGGCGGGCGCGTTCGGCCCGAGCGGCAGCTGGAGCCGCTCGGTCCCGGCCGCGGCGACCCGGCGCAGGTCCGAGCCGACCGGCGCGGCGGGGATGTTCCCCGAGACCATGGCGCTGATCGGCAACCGCTGGTCGGCGGCGATCCTCGGGGCCGCGTTCCTCGGCGCGCGCCGGTTCCGCGACTTCGCGCAGTGGCTCGGCGCGCCCCCGGCCACGATCTCGGCACGGCTGCGCACCTTCTGCGAGCTGGGCGTCTTCACCCAGGAGCCGAGCCCCGGACGGCCCGACCGGCACAGCTACCGGCTCACCAAGAAGGGCCGGGCGTTCTTCCCCGTCGCCATGACCGCCCTCGCCTGGGGCCAGCGCTGGTTCCGCGCGCCCGAAGGACCGGCGCTGGTCTTCACCCACCGCGGCTGCGGCCAGGACTTCCACGGCCGCCTCGCCTGCGACCGGTGCGGCACGCCGCTGCGCGGCAGCGAGGTGCTCGTGGAATCCCGTAGCTGACCGCGGCCCGCGCCCACGGAGCCGCCCCGGGGGCTCCGTGCACCCCCCAGCCTTCACCGACCGTCATCACATAATGACGGTCCGCCTTCCCCCACCCATCGCCCCCCACGCAGGAAGGAACGGAAGATGACCTACCGGGGCTTGCATCCCAAGGAACGGGTCGAGGAGTACGTCGGACGCGGCTGGTGGACCGATGAGACGCTGGACGACCTGTTCCGGGCCCGGGTCGCGGCGCACCCGGACCGGACGGCGATCGCCGACCCGGCGAACCGGCGGGAGCTCGTCGGCACCGAGCCGCGCCGGCTCACCTGGCGGCGGCTCGACGCCGAGGTGGCGGCCCTCGCCGCCGAGCTGCTCCGCCACGGGCTGCGGCAGGGGCAGGTGCTCGCCGTACAGCTGCCGAACACGATCGAGCTCGCCACCGCGTACCTCGCCTGCTGGCGGCTCGGCATCGTGATCTCGCCGCTGCCGGTGCAGTACCGCGAGCACGAGATCAACCGGATCCGGGAGATCGTCGACGTCGCCGCGTTCTTCACCATCGACCGGGTGGGCGACCGCCGCCTCGCCGCCGAGGCGGCCGCGACCGGGCTGCCGGTGCTGGCGTACGGCACCGACCTGCCCGAGGGCGTCACCCGGCTGGAGCCGGCCCCGGCCACCCCCGAGCAGGCCGAGACCGTCGCCGCCTACGTCGCCGGGCACCCGATCGACCCCAACGACTGCGCCACGATCTGCTGGACCTCCGGCACCGAGAGCATGCCGAAGGGGGTGCAGCGCACCCACTACGACTGGATCGCGATCAGCTGGAACACCATCGACGCGCCCGGCCTCACCGGCGACGACGTGCTGCTCAACCCGTTCCCCATGGTGAACATGGCGGGCGTCAACGGCATGTTCCTGCCCTGGCTGCGGGTCGGCGGGCTGCTCGTCCAGCACCACCCGTTCGACCTGCCCACCTTCCTGCGCCAGCTCGCCGAGGAGAAGGCCACCTACACGGTGGCGCCGCCCCCGGTGCTCAACCTGCTGCTCGCCAAGAGCGAGCTGCTCGCCGGGACCGACATCTCCTCGCTGCGGGTGATCGGCTCCGGGTCGGCCCCGCTCTCCCCCGACATGGTGCGGGGCTGGCAGGAGCGGTACGGCATCGGCGTGATCAACTTCTTCGGCTCGAACGAGGGTGTGGCCCTGCTCACCACCCCGCGCGACGTGCCCGACCCGGAGCAGCGGGCCCGCTACTTCCCCCGGTACGGCGTGCCGGGCCGGACGTGGAGCGCCCGCACCGCGAGCCAGGTGACGGTGAAGCTCGTCGACCTCGCCACCGGCGCGGAGATCACCGAGCCCGGCGTGCCCGGCGAGCTGCGCATCAAGGGCCCGATGCTGTTCCCCGGCTACGTGGACGGCGACCGGCTGCCCAGCCCGTTCGACGAGGAGGGCTTTCTCAAGACCGGCGACGTGTTCCGGATCGCCGGGGAGAACGGCGAGTTCCTCGAGTACGTCGACCGGGCCAAGGACATGGTGATCCGCGGCGGGATGAACATCGCGCCCGCCGAGCTGGAGAACCTGCTCCTCGGCCACCCGGCGATCGCCGAGGTCGCGGTGGTCGGCGTGCCGGACGAGGTGTACGGCGAGCGGGTGTGCGCGGTGGTGGTGCCGCGCGAGGGCGCCACGGTGACCCTTGAGGACGTCACCGCGTTCCTCAAGGAGCGCAAGATCGCCTCGTACAAGCTGCCGGAGCGGCTGGAGATCCGCTCGTCGCTGCCGCGCAACCCGCTCGGCAAGCTGCTCAAGCGGCGGCTGCGCGACGAGCTCGGCGGCCGGACCTGACCGGGCCGGGCCGCGCGGGCCGCATCCGGCGGGCGCGCGGCCGGAGCGCCGGCGCCGCGGGCCGCGCGCCCCCGCGGCGCCGGCGCGGGCCGCCGGGCAGGCGGCAATTTCCGCACCGGAGAGCGCGCGGCGCACGACGGAAGGAAGCCCCATGCACATCGAGGTTTCGCTCGGCCTGTGGCAGGACCGCCCGGCCGAGGAGGCGCTGCGCACCGCCCGCGCCGCCGACGAGCACGGCTACCCGGCGGTGTGGGTGGGCGAGATGGCGACGTACGACGCCTTCGCCCTCGCCACCGCGGCGGGCCTGGGCATGCGCCGGGCGGCGCTCGTGCTCGGCCCGTTCGCGGTGTCGGTGCGCGACCCCATGATGATCGCGATGGGCGCGGCCTCGGTCGCCGCGCTCACCGGCCGCCCGGTCTCGGTGGCGATCGGCACCTCGAGCGCGGTGGTCGTGGAGGAGTGGCACGGCAGGTCCCGGGCCGGGGCGGCGAAGGCGCTCGCGGAGACCGCCGAGGCGCTCGGGCCGCTGCTCTCCGGGGAGCGCTCCGGCTTCACCGGCACGCACGTGCGCTCCCGCGGCTACCGGCTGCGGCTGCCCGCGCCCGGGGCCGACCTCACCGTGGCCGCGTTCGGCCCGTCCGCGGTCGAGACGGCCGCCCGGTTCGCCGCCCGCATGGTGGTGAACCTGGTGAGCCCGGAGGCGGCCGGGGAGCTCGCCGCGGCGGTGCGCGAGGCCGCGCACCGGTTCGGCCGCCCCGCGCCGCGCGTCGCCGCCTGGATCCCGACGGCCGTCGACCCGGACCGGGCCGCGATCGACCAGGCCCGGCGCGGCCTCGTCGGCTACCTCGCCGCGCCCGGGTACGCGCGGATGTTCGAGCGGGCGGGCTTCGGCGAGGTCGTCGCGCTCGCCCGCAGCCGCCCCCACCCGCGGGAGCTGCTCGCCGCGATCCCCGACGAGCTCGTGCACACGATCGGCGCGTTCGGCACCCGCGACGAGGTCACCGCCCGGCTCGCCGCCTACGCCAAGGCGGGCGTCGACGACCTCGTCATCGTCCCGTCCGCCACCGACCGCGACCCGGCGGGCGTCGCCACCCTCGCCGCGCTGCGGCCCCGGTAGCGCCCGCCCGGGCCCGGGAAGGCCGGTGCGCCCGGCCGCGGACGGGATCGGCCGGCCGTACCGGCCACGCGGCGTCCGCGGCGGGCCGCGCGCACGGCCCGCCCGCGCGGCCCGCACGGCCTCGCCTTCGTCGGGGCCACGCGCCCGTGCTCGTCGCCGCCCGCGCGCAGTGGGCGTCGCCCTCGTCCGGGCCGCCCGCCTGCCGCGGGGGCGGACCGGGGCTCCGACCTGGACTAGCCGTCCCGGGACCCCTCGCGCCGCTCACCGGCCAGGTCACTGGGCCGTCCGGCCTCGTGGCCGTGCCCGGCCGGAGGGGCGCCCCGGGCACGCCGGCCCGGGGGAACGGCCTCCCGGCGCGCATCCGAAGGAGCCGCCTCCAGGCTTATCGACCCGGTGTCCGGGGTCGTGTGCAGCGGGCCGCCGCGGCGGCCGTACGGCCTGGCGGCGGGTGGGGCCGGGAGCGCCGCACGGGCCGCGGCGCCGCTCTCGCCTGGTCGCCCGCCTGCCGGTGCGGGGCTCGGCGTGCCGGGGTGATGTGGATCCGTGACCCGGGAAAGGATCGCGGCGGCGGGGAGATCGACGTAGCGTGGGGGCATGGCCCGACTCGTCTTGGCGATCCTGGGGGCGGTGCTCGCCCTCTTCGTGCTGTTCTCGTTCGTGATCCCGGCGCTGTTCGCGCTGCTGAAGCTCGCCCTCGTGCTCGGCCTGATCGGCCTGATCGTCTTCCTGGTGGTCACGTTCGTCGGCAAGAGCTCGACGCGCTAGCCGTACCGGGACCCCTCGTGCCGTCCGCCGGCCGGGTCACGGGGCCGTCCGGCCGCGTGGCCGTCCCGGCCCGGCCGGAGGGGCACACCGGCCCGGGCGTACCGCCTTCCGGCGCACATGCCCGGAGGAGCCGCCGGGCTCATCGAGCCGGTGGCGCGGCCGGCTCCCGGCGTGGCGCGGCCGGCCGCCGAGCGCGGGCCGTTCGCCGCTACCCCCGCTCGCCGAGCACGCTCATCTCGGTCCCGGCGACGCGGGATCCGGCGGGGGCGTGACCGTTGACGCCGCCGGGCCCGCCGCCCTCCGCCGCGGGCTCGGCGAACGCGGGGTCACGGGAGACGCGGAGGACCGCCCACACGGTGGTGCCGTCGTCGTCGTAGTGCACCCCCCAGCGTTCGGCGAGGTACTCGACGATGCTCAGGCCGCGGCCGCCCAGCGAGGACAGGGTGGCCCGGCCGGCCCGCGGCGCGGTCGCGGCGCCACCGTCGGTCACCCGCACCTCGACGTTCTCCCCGGAGAACTCCCACGCCACCCGGACCTGTCCCGACGGCAGCGGGTGCGCGTGCCGCAGGGCATTGCTCAGCAGCTCGCTCATCACCAGGACGGCGCCGTCGGCGTCCGCGGCGAAAATCCCCCGTGCTCGAAGATCTGCGCTGAGGCGCTGGCGTGCGACGGCGACGCTGGACGGCGCATACGGCAACAGCACGACGCTCGACGCACTCACCTCCCGATTCCGGTCCCCCTGAGGAAAGCCAGCCCAGATATGACCGAAATGCCCCGTTGGTCGGGCAAGGAAACCGTGGCCTGATTACGGCTTGTGCACATTCGGCACGAAATCCGGTGGCCCGTGACCGCGCCGTTACCGCTCCGATGTGTCGGATGCGCCCTGCATCCCGCTCGCGAGCACGGAGTGCCGGTCCGCCGCGTCCGCCGCCCGCAGCACGAGCCGCATCCGGGTGCCGCCGCCCGGCCGGGTGTGCGCGGTCACGTCCCCACCCTGGGCCCGCGCCAGGTTGCGGACGATGTACAGCCCGAGCCCCACCCCGCCGAACCGGCGCCGGTCGCCGCTGTCCACCTGCACGAACCGCTCGAAAATCCGCTCCCGGTGCGCGGGCGGGATGCCCACGCCCTCGTCATCGACGACCACGACGACGTCGTCGCCCTCCGCCCACGCGGCCACGTGGATCAGCCCGCCGTCCGGCGAGTACTTGAAGGCGTTCTCCAGCAGCTGGTCGAGCAGGATGTCGATGGCGAGCGGGTCGCCGATCACCGGCGGCAGGTCGCCGATCTCCACCTCGACCCGGTGCCGCTCGGAGAACGTCTGCAGCCCCAGCGTCGCGGCCCGCACCCGCTCGGCGAGGTCGACGCGCTCCAGCCGGATCTTCAGCTCCTCCGCCCCGGCCTGCGCGCCGAGCATGAGGTGGTCGACGAGCCGCCCGAGCGAGTTCGCCCGCTCCGCGATCGTGTGCACCGCGGCCCGCCGCTCGGCGTCGGAGAGGCTGTCCCACTTGGTGTCGAGGGTGCGGGCGAACCCGCGCACCACGGTGATCGGGGTGCGCAGCTCGTGGCTGGTGGTGGCGAGGAACAGGTCCTTCGCCTCCTCGAGCTCCTTCTCCTTGGTGACGTCCCGGAAGTCGACCACCGTCTCGCCGGTCTCCACGATCTCGGCGCTGACGATGTCGAGCCACCGGCCCGAGGGGAGCTGCGTGGTGAGCTTCTCGCCCGGCAGCGGCAGCGGGAACGGCGGGGCCTTGCCGATCACCTCCTCGGCGGAGAGCCCGGTGAGCTGCTCCGCGGCCGGGTTCCACTGCTCCACCCGGCCGAACGCGTCGAGCACCGCGATGCCGTCGGCGCTGGCGTCGACCACCGCCCGCTGGTGGGCGCGCTGCCGTACCGCCTCCTGGTAGGAGAGCGCGTTGCCGACCGCGATCCCGGCGTGCGCGGCGAGCAGCTCGAGCAGCTCCAGCTCCACGTGGCCCACGTTCGGCGAGGCGAACAGCGCGTACAGCGCGCCGTACGGCCGGGTGCCGACGGCGGCGAGGGCGAGCGCGGCGGCGTTGAGGCCGGGCAGCCGCGACCAGATCGGCTCGTCCGGGTCGGCCGCGTCGCGGGTCTCGAGCAGCACGGTCTTGCCGGTGCGCAGCAGCTTGCCGACGAGGCTGTCGCGCAGCTCGCCGGTGACGCCGCGCATCTCGTCCGGGAGCCGGTCGCCGCTCACCAGGCGCAGCCGCTCGCCCTCGATCAGCACGAAGCAGCCCGCGTCCGCGCCGGTGAGCTCGGTGAGGGCCGCGGCGATCCGGTCGAGCACCGCGGGCAGCTCGAGCTCGGCGTTGATGTCGCCCACCACGTCGGTGAGCCGGCGCACCAGCCGGTCGCGGCGGGCGTACCGGTCGCGCGCGACCTCGTCGTCCTTGGCCAGGTGGTAGTCGAAGGTGTAGCCGAGCAGCGCCCCGGCCTCCGAGCGCAGCGCGCTGATGTCGGCCACCACGTCGATGAGCGTGCCGTCCTTGCGCAGCCGCTTGGTGCGCAGCGTCACCGGACCGCCGGTGCGGACCCGCTCCAGCACCGCGTTCTGCTCGGCCACCAGGTCGTCGGGGACGATCGGCGCCCGTCGGCCCACCAGCTCTGTCGCGTTCCACCCGAACAGCCGCTCCGCGGCCGGGTTCCAGGTGAGAACCACCAGGTCGCGGTCGAGCGCGACGATCGCGTTGGCCGAGCTCGCGATAACGGCGCGGGCGATGCCCTCCTCGTCGGCGCTCTCGACCTTCTCGTCACCCACGTCCCCCATCGTGCCTGTTGCGGGTGCTTGATCATGCCGCTTTTCCGCGGCTGAGACCGCTCCGATACGCTGATGGAACGGTCGGTGACGCGGGAGCGCGCCCCGAGCCGACCGCGGTGAGAGGACGTGGCCAATGCCGACACCAGATCTGGAAGCCCTGATTCGGGTGACCGCACCCGGCTACGTCGGGGCGGAACCGCCCGAGATCGCCTTCGGTACCACGGACACACCCGTCGGCCGCCTGGTGCTGGCGGTCACCTCTCGCGGCGTGGCGGCCTGTAGCTTCGAGAACGAGCACACGATCTACGAGCGGGTGGGCCGGGAGATCGGCAGCTTCATCGGGCCCGACCCGCGGCGGCTCGACCCGCTCCGGCGCGAGATCGACGCCTACTTCGAGGGGCGGCTGCGCACCTTCACCGCGGCCGTCGACCTGCGGCTCGCCACGCCCTTCGCCCGGACCGTGCTGCAGAAGATGCTCGCCGTGCCGTACGGGACGGTGATCACCCACGCCGAGCTCGCCGCCCGCATCGGCCGCCCGCAGGCGCTGCACGCGGTCTCCAACGCCCTGACGGCGAACCCGGTCTGCCTGATCGTGCCGTGCCACCGCGCGATCGAGGACCACGGCAGGCCCGGCGCGTACGCCGGCGGCGCGGAGGCGAAGCGCCACCTGCTCGCGCTCGAGGGCGTCGCCGTCGGCTGACCCGGCGACGCGTACGGCGGGCCGCCGCGACGGCGGGGGACCGGGGCGACCCGGCCGCGGCCACGCCGGTCCCCCGCCGAGGACTAGCCCGCGTCGGCCGGGACGCGGGCGCGGCGGCGCCGTACCGCGCCGATCGCGTAGGTGACGAGCGCGGACACGAGGAACGACCCGACGGCCGCGCTCATCCACGGGGCGGGGGTGAACCCGACCGCCTCGCGGGCCGCCACCCAGATCGCGTCCCACCAGGAGCCCTCGGGCTGGGCGGCGAGGATCCACCAGGTGGCGAACCCGAGCAGCCACGGCGGCACCATGCCCCACCGGGACGGCGCGCTCTCCGAGACGTCCCACCGCGCCTTGCCGCCGAGCACGAAGTAGTCGACGACGAGCACGGCGAACATCGGGGTGAACACCGCCCCGATCACGCTGAGGAAGGCGCCGTAGGAGTTCACGTCGACGACGAGCGCGATCAGCGTGGTGAGCACGCCGATCGCCACGCTGAACAGGCGGCGGTCCACCCGCGGCATGAGGTTCTGCAGCGACATCGCCGTGGAGTAGACGTTCGCGAAGGACTGGTCGACCTCGCGCAGCACGAGGATGCCGAAGAACAGCGCGCCGAGCGGCGCCGCCACGAACACGCTCCACACCCGGCCCTCGTCGTTGCCCACGAGGGCGAGGGCGACGATGCCGAGCGCGAGGCAGGCGACCTGGGCGATCGTGTACCCGCCGACCACGCCGGTGAACGCGGCCGAGCCGGACCGCGAGTGGCGCGCGTAGTCGGCGGCGACCGGCACCCAGGAGACCGACAGGGCGATCACGTAGTCCATCGCCGGGGCGAAGGCCGCCCAGGACCCGCCGCCGAGCGACGGCCCCTCCGCGACGAGCGCCACGGAGAGCCAGACCATCGAGATGATCACGCCGACGGTGACGTACCGGCGCAGCAGCCGGATCGCGCCGAGCGGCCGGATCGTCAGCGCGGTGGTGAGCACCCCCGCGATGATCACCCAGGCCGCGTACGGCACGGCGTCACCGGCGATGGCACGGGCGCCCTGGGCGATGACCCAGAGCTCGAAGGCGCCCCAGCCGAGCATCTGGATGATGTTGAGCACGGTCGGCACGTACGACAGCCGTGCCCCGAACAGCCCGCGCAGCAGCACCATGGCGGGCTGCCCGGTGTACGCCCCCGGCACGGCGGCGAGGCCGACCATGGCGGTGCCGACGAGGCTGCCGATCACGGCGGCCAGCATCGCGCCGGTGAAGGTCAGCGGCTCGTCGCCGAGGGGGTTGATGAGGACGAGCGCCCCCGAGAACCCCAGCAGGCTGACGCCGAGGTTCGCCCAGAACGCCCCCTGGTCGAGGAGGCCGAGGGTCTGCGGAGGGGCTTCGTCGAGGGTGAGAGGGACTTCGTCGCGATCGGTCCGAGAGGACTCGCTACGGGCGGCTGCAGGCCCCATCACACGCTCCCTACGCCGGCATTATCCGGACAGGTTCGGCGGTCGGCGGCGCGTCCGTTCGCGGATAGCCGCCCTCTCAGCCCGGTTTCGCCCGAGCTCCCGCGGTTCTTTAACTTTCGGGCGGATTATGCCAGGGGGAGGTGAACGGAACGCGGGAGGGGGCGCCCGCGCCGGGGGAGCCAGCCGCGAAACCGGCCGCTCGCCCCCGCGGCCCGCGCGGCTCCCCCGCGCCGGCCGTCCGTGTCGTCCATACGGCTTGGACGTGGGAGAACGCGGCGGGAAAGGGCCGTGGAACGGCCCGGCACCGATGCGAATAAAAAGACCGAACAAAGCAGAAGGCGCGGCGGCCGCAGCGAATCTGCGTCCGATTCCGGACACCGCCGCTCGCCGAATCCGGCGCGCCCGCCACGGCGGCGGTGGACGCCGGACGGGCCGCCGTTTCCACGTCCCGCCCGTGGACCGGCCGCCCCGCGCGGGGCGCCATCGTCGGGGCGCCGAAGCGGCGGCCAGACTCGCCGGCCGCCCCGCTCGAGGCCGGTCGCCGCGCGCGTCAGGCCACGTACGGCTCCTGCCCGTTCTCGGCGACCATCGGCCGCGCGGCCGCGGCCCACGCCATCATGCCGCCCGCCACGTTGACCGCGCGGCGCCCGAACCGGTTGAGCCACGCGGTGGCCTGCGCCGAGCGCCCGCCGACCCGGCAGATCACGTAGACGGTGGCGTCCTCGGGCACCTCCGCCACGCGGGCGGGCAGCTCGAAGAGCGGGATGTGCACCGCGCCCGGGGCGTGCCCGGCCACCCACTCCTCGGGCTCGCGCACGTCGAGCAGGAAGGCGTCGTCGGGGACGGCATGAACAGGGGTCTCCGGAACGTTCACCCGGCCATTCTGGCAGCCCGGCGCGGCACACCCGCCGCCGGGACGCGCCCGCACGTCACTTGAGCAGCCGGGACAGCCGCCGGTCGGCGAGCGGCCGGCCGCCGGTCTGGCAGGTCGGGCAGTACTGCAGGGACGAGTCGGCGAACGACACCTCCCGGATCACGTCCCCGCAGACCGGGCACGGCTCGCCGGTACGGCCGTGCACCCGCAGCCCGCTGCGCTTCTCCGTCTTCAGGTCCGCGGCGGCGAGCCCGCGCTGCCGCTCCACCGCCTCGCGCAGCGTGGTCACGATCGCCTCGTGCAGGTCGGCGAGCTGCGCGTCGGTGAGCGTCCCGGCGATCTTGAAGGGGGATATCCGGGCCGCGTGCAGCACCTCGTCGGAGTAGGCGTTGCCGATCCCGGCGATCGCCCGCTGGTCGCACAGCAGCCCCTTGATCCGGGTACGGCTGCCGCTCACGATGCGCCCCAGCTCCTGCAGGGTGAAGCCGTCGCCGAGCGGGTCCGGCCCGAGCGCGGCGACGCCCGGCACCTCGGCCGGGTCGCGCACCAGGTGGATGGCGAGCCGCTTCTGCGTGCCGGCCTCGGTGAGCTCGAACCCGGGCGTGCGGCCGGTCTCGTCGGGCGTGAAGCGCACCCGCGCCGCGAGCGGCCCCTTGCCCGGGCGCGCGGGCCGCGCCCCGGCGAGGTCGTCGCGCCAGCGCAGCCACCCGCCGCGGGCGAGGTGAACGACGAGGTGGAGCGCGGGGCCGTCGCCGCCGAACGCGAGGTCGAGGAACTTGCCATGCCGGGTCACGTCCCGCAGGGCGAGCCCGCGCAGCGCGGCCACCGGCGGGTCCACGGTCTTCAGCGCCTGGAACGCCGGAACCTCGGCGGACAGCACCTTCCGGCCCGTCGCCCGGTCGCGCAGGAACCCGGCGAGCGCCTCCACCTCCGGCAGCTCCGGCATACCCCCACGGTACGTCCCCGCCCGCGGTCGCGGCCCCGGGGGACGCGAATTATCCACAACCCGCGGCGATCATCCACAGGTTTTTTCACAGATGGGCATAATCATCGACGCCCCTGTGGACAACCGCGGCGGCGCGCCACCCACAGGCGCGCTCCCCGGCCGCCCGCCCGGCCGGAAAGGCGGCGGCCGGACCGGCGAGCCGTACCCGCCCGCCGGTCCCGCGGATCACTTGGCGAGCACGTCCTTGGGCACCGGCTTGTCCTCGGCAAGCGCGTTGAACAGCCGCAGTGCCTTCTCCCGGTCCCACTGCACGTAGTTCACCCCGTTGATGGTGGGGAACGACGCGGTCGGCACCACCGTGTTCACCGGGTCGTCGCTCATCGCCAGCCCCAGCGACAGCAGGTCGAAGGTGCCGGTGTCCTTGTCGACGGTGACCGCGTCGGTGGCCGCGGCGGCGAGCGGGATGCCCTTGAACGGGTTGAACAGCACCCCCGGGCTCGCGGCCTTCTTCACCACCGCGGAGAAGAACTGCCGCTGCCGCTGGGTGCGCTCGAAGTCGGGGATGGCACCGGTGGCACGGGTGCGCACGTAGCCGAGCGCGGTCGCGCCGTCCATCTCCTGGCAGCCCTTCTTCACGTTGAGCCCGGCCTTGGGATCCTTGATGTTCTGCTTGACGCAGATCTCCACCCCGCCGACCGCGTCCACGATCTGCACGAACCCGGCGAACCCGATCTCCATGTAGTGGTCGATCCGGATGCCGGTGACCTTCTCCACGGTCCGCACGAGCAGCTTCGGCCCGCCGCCCTTCACCGAGTACGCGGCGTTGAGCTTGTCCCGGCCGTGCCCGTCGATCGGCACGAGCGAGTCGCGGGGCAGGCTCACCAGGGTCGGCCGGCCGCCGTCCTCGGGGATGTGGAGCAGCATCATCGTGTCGGTGCGCTTGCCCACCGCGCGGCCGGTGGCGAGCCTCTTCCGGTCGGCCTTGGACAGCCCGGCCCGGCTGTCGGAGCCGACGAGCAGCCAGTCCTGCCCCGGCGTCTCCGGCGGACGGCCCTCGTAGTCCTCGAACACCTCGATGCCGTTGATCCGGGAGGAGAGCCAGCCGTACAGGCCGATCCCGGCCACGAGCACGAGCACGACCAGCACCGCGAGCGACCGCAGCGCGATCCTGCCGATGCGGCGCGGATCCGGCCCGGCGCCGCCGCCGGAGCCCCCGCGGCGCGCCCGCAGCGGCTCCACCGGGCTGCGGCCCGAGCGGGGCCTGCCGTACACCCGGGACACCTTGCGCACGATGGTCTCGTCCCGGGGCTCGGGCCGCCGCGGCCCGACCGGCGACTCACCGAGGCGGACGGTCCGGTCGTTCGGGCCCGGCGGTGGGGCGGCCCCGCCGCGGACGTCCCACGCGGGCGGCGGTGGCGGCGGCGCCTGCCCCCGTCGCCGTACCACCCGTGTGCGGTCGTCCTCCGCACCCGGCCAATCGCTCACCGCTCCTCCTCCGCTTCGTCGCGTGGCCTGTCCACCGTTCTCCGCAACCGCGTCCTGCGTGACCGCGAGGCCGGGACGCCCGGCGCGCGGCCCGCGCCGCCCCCGGTCCGCGGACCGGTCGCGGCCGTCCCCGGGAGCCCCGGGCGATCACGACGCACGACCCTACCGAGCCTCCGGCGTCCGGCGGACGGGTCCGATTGTGACGCTACGTCCGCCCGCTTGCGATTCGCTTGCAAGTGAGCGAGCCATGCCCGCCATAGAGATATCCGCCATAGAGATATACGCTCCGCCGGTCTGGCGCGGCGAACCGGAAACGGGGAACACTCGGAACACACGGACGGGCCCCGCCCGTTATCGTGAGTAGACCTTGAGTGAAGGGATGGACGTGTCCGGCTCGGACCCGTGGAGTACCTGCCCGTGCTCCGGCACGGGTGACCCACAACAACGTCGGGCACATCGTCGCCCTGCGGGACGGTGTGCTCGCTGATGGAAACCTTCCTTGGCCTGTTGGCCGTTCTCCTGCTCACCCTGGGAACCGGCTATTTCGTCGCCCAGGAGTTCGCGTTCCTCGCCGCCGACCGCCCGCTGCTGCGGGAACAGGCCGCCGCCGGTGACGCCGCGGCGGGCCGCGCGCTCGCGGTCACCGACCGGCTCTCGTTCATGTTGTCCGGCGCCCAGCTCGGCATCACCGTGACCACCCTGCTCGTCGGGTTCATCGCCGAGCCCGCGATCGCGGACGTGGTCCGTCCCGGCCTGCTCGCCCTCGGTCTCCCCGAGGCCGCGGTGCCGGGCATCGCGGTCGCCATCGGGCTGGTGCTCGCCACGGCCGTGCAGATGGTGCTGGGCGAGCTCGCGCCGAAGAACCTCGGCATCGCCCGCCCCGAGGCGGTGGCGAAGTTCCTCGCCCGCTCGACCCTCGCCTACCTCGCGGTCGCCGGGCCGGTGATCCGGCTGTTCGACGGCGCCGCCACCCGGCTGCTGCGCCGCGTCGGCGTGGAGCCGGTCGAGCACGTCGAGCACGGCGCCACCCCGGAGGAGCTGGCCCGCATCATCGCCGAGTCCGAGGCCGCCGGCGAGCTCCCGCACCGGCTGTCGGAGCTGCTCGAGCGCGCCCTGGAGTTCGGCGACCGCACCGCCGAGGACGTGATGGTGCCGCGGCCGCGCGTGGTCTCGCTGCGCGCCGACCGGTCCATCGCCGACGTGCTCGACGTGCTCAAGCGCGCCGGGCACTCCCGTTACCCGGTGCTCGGCGCGGGCGACGACGCGAACGAGGTCGTCGGCGTGCTCGGCCTGCACGAGGTGGTGCGGGCGATCGAGGGCGGCGACGACGACGCCCCGGTGGCCCGGCTCGCCCGGCCCGCGCTGCTCGTGCCCGAGACGCTGCCGCTGCCGGCCGTACTCAAGGAGATGCGCGCGGCCGGCGACGACTTCGCCTGCGTGATCGACGAGTACGGCGGGCTCGCCGGCATCGTCACGATCGAGGACCTCGCCGAGGAGCTCGTCGGCGAGCTGGTCGACGAGAACGACCCCGAGCCGCTCGGCGCCGAGGCCGGCGACGACGGCACCTGGCTCGTGGCCGGGACGCTCCGCCTCGACGAGGTGGAGCGCGCCACCGGCCTGTGCCTGCCGGAGAGCGAGGAGTACGACACGATCGGCGGCCTGGTGATGGCGCGGCTCGGCCGGCTGCCCGAGCCCGGCGACACCGTCACCGTGCCGCTCGCCGACGGCTCCCCGCTCGACGATGACGACGAGCGGCCCGCCTCCAGCGCCGTGCTCACCGTGCTCGGCGTGCAGCGCCGCGTGCCCGACAAGGTGCGGGTCACGCGCGTGGCCGGCTGAGCCGGCCGAACGGCCACCCACCCGTCTCCCACCCCAGCACCAACGCACCACACACCCATGAGGCGTTCCGACAACACGAGTTCCGATAAATCGTCGACCGATCGAAGACCCGGCCGGCCCGCGCCGGCCCGTGTCCGGGGAGCGGCGGCCCGATGAACACCCTCACCGCGATCCTGCTGGGCGTCGTGCTCCTCGTCGCCAACGGCCTGTTCGTCGCCGCCGAGTTCGCCGTGGTGAGCGCCCGGCGGCACCGCCTGGAGGAGACCGCGGCCCGCGGCGGGCGGCTGGTTCGCGCCATCGCCCGCACCGCGGTCCGCAACGGCCGCGAGCTCACCCTCATGCTCGCGGGCGCCCAGCTCGGCATCACGCTCTGCTCGCTCGGCCTCGGCATGGTGGCCGAGCCCGCGATCGAGCACCTGCTCGAACCGGTCTTCGGCCTCGTGGGCGTGCCCGAGTCGCTGCGCGCCCCGGTCGCGTTCGCCGTCGCGCTCGCGCTCGTCACCTTCCTGCACATGGTGGCGGGCGAGATGGCGCCCAAGTCGTGGGCGATCACCCACGCCGAGGGGGCCGCGATGGCGCTCGCGCTGCCGTTCCGCGGGTTCACCTGGCTCGCCCGGCCGCTGATCGCCACGCTCAACGGGCTCACCAACGGCATGCTCCGGCTGTTCGGGATACGGCCCCGCGACGAGCTCGCCACCGCGCGGACCCCGCACCAGCTCGCCATCCTGGTCGGCGAGTCCGGCCGGATGGGGCTGCTCGACCGCGACGAGCACGACCTGCTCACCCGCGCGCTGCGGGTGAACGACGAGCCGATCGGGCCGCTCGCCCGGCCGATCGGCGAGGCCGCGCGGGTCGGCGCGGACGCGAGCGCGGCCGAGATCCGCCGGGTCGCCGCCCGCACCAACCACCTGCGGCTGCTGGTGACCGGGGACGGCCCGCAGGACGTGCTCGGCGTGCTGCACGTGCGGGACGCGCTGCTGCGGCCGGACGCCCGGCCGCGCGAGCTGGTCACCTGCGCCCCGCGCCTCGACGCCGCCACGACCGTGCCGGACGCCCTCGCCGCCCTCCAGGACGCGCGCGCCCACCTGGGCCTCGTCACCGTGGGCGGCCGGGTCGTCGGCCTGATCAGCCGCAACGATCTGATCGACCAGCTGCTGACCGCCTGACGCCCGCCGAGGAGGCGCGCCGTGTCCCGCCGCCGGCCCGGCGGCCGTCCGGCCCGCCGCGCGGGTCTCGGCCGCCGCCGCGGGTCCGGGTGCCGTGCCGCCCCCGCCGCGCGGCCGCCGCCGGCCCGGCGCAGGCGCGGCGGGCGCGGGCCGGCCGGGGCAGGGGAAGATCTCAGCGATTTTTTACCGGCTTGTGACCCGCAGAGCCGGGTGTGCCCGGGTCCGCCGCGGCCACGGGGGACCGCCGCACCGGTGCGCGCGGCCACGCCGTAACCCCGCCGCCCGCCCGCCGCCCGAGGGCCGCGGCCGCGGCGCGCACACGAAAAACCTCCGGTGGCGCCGCATTTCGGCGCCACCGGAGGTTCACTGGTGGGCGAGGAGGGATTTGAACCCTCACGTCCTCACGGACACACGGACCTGAACCGTGCGCGTCTGCCGTTCCGCCACCCGCCCGTTTTTGGGTGCGTGGAAAGGCTAGCACGGAACAGCCAGTGGTGAGGAACCCGGATACGATCCCTCTAGACGACGAAAGCCGGAAGTAGGTGGCGAGGGGCACCGGCTTCCAGGTGGTCGTGAGGAGTGGCACGCCGGGAGGGTGCCGAGCCGGGCACGGTCGGTCCAAGCGAGCCGACCTGCGGGTGAGGCGGACTCGACCAGTGGAAGTACGGAAGGGAGGTACCCGGTGGGAGTCCTGCAGCGCTTCGAGCGAAGGCTCGAAGGGTTGGTCGAAGGGGCCTTTGCGCGGGCGTTCAAATCTGACCTTCAGCCGGTCGAGGTCGCCAGCGCGATCCAGCGGGAGATGGACGAGCGGGCCGCGATCGTGGCCCAGGGGCGCACGCTCGTGCCCAACGACTTCGTGGTCGAGCTGTCGGCGACCGACAGCGACCGGCTCGAGGTGTACGCCGACAGCCTCAGCCACGAGCTCGCCAACCTCGCCCGGGAGTACGCCAAGGAGCAGGGCTACTCGTTCGTCGGCCCGGTCCGGGTGCGGTTCGAGCGCGCCGACGACCTCGCGGTGGGCCTCTTCCGCATCCGCTCGGGCGTGATCCGCGGGGCCACCGTGGAACAGGACGAGATCCGGCAGCCGGTGACCGACATGCCGCAGCCGCGCGGCATGTTCCCCGGCCGGCCGCGCCTGCTCGTGTCCACCCAGGACGACCCCCAGGGCCAGCGCTCCTACGAGCTGACCACCCCGGTTACCCTGCTGGGCCGGGGCACGGATTGTGATCTTCGGCTGGTGGACCCGGGCGTTTCGCGGCATCATGCCGAATTGCGGGTCGAAGGTCAGCAGGTGATCCTGGTGGATCTCGGCTCCACGAACGGAACCTTCGTCAACGGGCAGCCGGTTCGCCGGGTCGAGCTCACGGATGGCACGCGAGTGACGTTGGGACGCACGACCTTGGTCTTCCGGCGCGATTAGAGGTAGACAGACGGTCCATGTCCGAACTCACGCTGCTGCTGATCCGGCTCGCGTTCCTCGCGGTGCTGTGGTTCTTTGTGATTGCCGCGGTCGGCGTGATCCGGACAGACTTGTTCGGAGCACGGCCCGCCTCCGCCGCACCAAAGCCAACCCAGCCCGCGCGATCGGCGTCGAAGCCCAAGAGGGGGGAACCGAGGCAGATGATCGTCACCGGTGGCCCTCTGCAAGGCACGGTGATCAACCTCACCGACGCGCCCATCACGATCGGCCGGGCCCCCGACTCCACTCTGGTGCTCGCCGACGACTACGCGTCAAGCCGGCACGCGCGGCTCTATCCGCAGAACGGGCAATGGATCGTGGAAGATCTCGGTTCGACCAACGGGACCTACCTGGACCGCACGAAAATCACCCGCCCCACTCCGGTGCCACTCGGCGTTCCGATCCGCATCGGTAAGACCGTCATCGAATTGCGCAAATGACCATCGCACTCCGCTACGCGGCCCGCTCCGACGTCGGCCTCCTCCGCGAAGGGAACGAGGACTCGGCGTACGCGAGCTCGCGCCTGCTCGCCGTCGCCGACGGTATGGGCGGGCACGCTCACGGCGAGGTGGCCAGCTCGGTCGCGATCGCCGCACTGTCGTCCCTGGAGCACGAGATCCCCGGGGGTGACCTGCTGGGCGCGATCGAGGCAGCGGTCCGGAACGCCAACCGCCAGCTGCACGAGATGGTCACCCGTGACCCGAGCCTCAAGGGCATGGGCACCACGCTCACCGCGATGCTGTGGAACGGGCCCGAGGTCGCCCTGGTCCACGTCGGGGACTCGCGGGCCTATCTGCTGCGGAACGGCGAGCTCTACCAGATCACGCACGACCACACGCTCGTGCAGTCGCTGGTGGATGACGGACGCATCACCCAGGAGGAGGCGGCCACCCACCCGCAGCGGTCGATCCTGCTGCGCGCGCTCGACGGCAGCGGCGAGGTCGACCCGGACCTCACCCTCCGCGTCGCCCAGGTCAACGACCGCTACCTGCTGTGCTCCGACGGCCTGTCCACGGTGGTGAGCGCGGAGACGCTGCACCACACGCTCACCACGTACGAGGACCCGGAGGCGGCCGTCCGCCAGCTCATCGACCTCGCCAACCGCGGCGGCGGGCCGGACAACATCACCTGCATCGTCGCCGACGTGATCGAGGTCGAGGACGGCCAGCCGCTGCCGGAGCTGAAGACGGTGATCGTGGGCGCGGCCGGCTCGAGCCGGTTCCGCGACCTCGCCGAGCTCATGCGCAAGGGCGGGACGCCCACCCTCACCGCGCCGCAGCCCGCCATCCTCGACGACGGCGAGGAGGAGGAGAGCGGCCCGGACGAGACGTACGCGCAGGCCGTGGCCCCCCGCAGGCGGCGGATCTGGCCGATGGTGCTCGCCACCCTCGGCGTCGTCACGGCCGGGCTCGCCGTCGGCGGCTGGTACGCCAAGCAGTGGATCGACGAGCAGTTCTACGTGGGCGCCGACAAGGACGAGATCGTCGTCTACCAGGGCATCGACGCCGAACTCGGGCCCATCCAGCTCTTCGACGTCAAGTACCGCAGCAGCCTCGCCGTCTCCGCGCTCCCGCCGCCGCAGCAGGGCCGGGTGCGCAACGGCATCGCCGTACCCAGCCTCGACGCCGGCAAGAAGGAGATCAACAAGCTGGCGGCGGTGGCGTCGGCGCAGGCGAACCAGGACCGGGAGGACGCGGGCGAGGCCGCGGAGACCGAGGAGCCCATCGCCGAGGGCGAGCCGGAGCAGGCCGCCCGCGGCGACCGGCAGGCCACCGAGAACGGGCAGGCGAACCGGCGGGACTCCGGTGACGGGCAGACCGGCCGCAACGCCCCCGACGTCGATGCGACCGCGAGCCCGGGCAGGAGGACCTCGGGGTGAGCGCTGACGCGGCTTCCGCAGTCCCGATGACCCCCAAGCGGCGCGGCGCGCAGCTGTTCATGCTCGCCTTCGCCATCGGGATCATCATGGCGGCGTACGCGAGCGTCGGCCTCGGGATGAACGGCCAGGTCCCCGCCGGCATGCTCACGTACGGCCTGGGCCTCGGCGGCCTCATGCTCGTCGCCTACCTCGTGCTCGCGAAGTTCGCGCCGTGGGCGGACCCGCTCATCCTGCCGCTGGTCACGCTGGTGAACGGCATCGGTCTGGTGATGATCTACCGGATCGAGAACGCCCCGTACGAGAACGGCGCCTCGGCCACCCAGCAGATCACGTGGACCGCGCTCGGCATCGTGATGTTCACGGTGACCCTGCTCGTGCTCCGCGACCACCGCGTGCTCCAGCGCTTCACCTACACCGCCGGCGCGCTCGGCGTGGTCCTGCTCCTCCTGCCGCTGCTGCCGTTCATCGGCGTCGAGCTCAACGGCGCCCGCATCTGGATCAACGTGGGCTTCAGCGTGCAGCCGGGCGAGTTCGCCAAGCTGGCGCTGGTGGTGTTCTTCGCCGGCTACCTCGTCGCGAAGCGCAACGTGCTCGCGCTCGTCGGGCGGCGGCTGCTCTTCATCGACCTGCCGCGGGCCCGCGACCTCGGCCCGGTCCTCGTGGTCTGGGGCATCAGCGTCGGCATCCTGGTCCTGCAGAAGGACCTCGGCACCTCGCTGCTGCTGTTCGGCGGCTTCATCAGCATGCTGTACATCGCCACCGGCCGCACCGCGTGGGTGCTGATCGGGCTGCTGCTGTTCGTCGGCGGCGCGTTCGTCGCCGGGCAGATCTTCTCGCACGTCGGCGACCGGTTCGAGGTCTGGCTCGACCCGGGCAACAACGAGTTCTACACGCGGGCGGCCGGCGGCAGCTACCAGCTCATGGAGGGCCTGTTCGGGCTCGGCTCGGGCGGCATCCTCGGCACCGGGCTGGGCCAGGGCCACCCGTACCGCATCCCCCTGGCGTTCTCCGACTTCATCTTCCCCGCGGTGGGCGAGGAGCTCGGCCTCACCGGGCTGATGGCGCTGCTCATGTGCTACGCGCTCATCGTGGAGCGCGGCCTGCGCACCGCGCTCGCCGCCCGCGATCCGTTCAGCAAACTGCTGGCCGGTGGCCTAAGCTTCATCCTGGCCTGGCAGGTGTTCATCATCATCGGCGGCGTGACGAACCTCATCCCGCTGACCGGTCTGGTGACGCCGTTCATGTCCCAGGGCGGCTCCGCCCTGCTGGCCAACTGGATCCTCATCGCACTGCTGGTGCGGATGTCGGACGCGGCGCGCAGGCCGCCGCCGCAGGCCATCCAGGACGAGGGGCTCACCCAGGTGATGCAGCGATGAACGGCACGCTCAAGCGGGTTGCGGTCGCCTGCATGGTGATGTTCGGCCTGCTCATGGTCAACGTGAACTACCTGCAGGCGGTGAAGGCCGAGGAGTTCCGCGAGGACAACCGGAACTTCCGCCGGTTCTTCGAGCGGTACGAGAACCAGCGCGGCCGGATCATCGCGGGCAACGAGGTGCTCGCCGAGTCGGTCGACACCGACGGCGAGATCCGGTTCGAGCGCCGATACCGCAACGGGCGGCTGTACGCGCACGTGCTCGGCTTCTTCGCGCCGGAGAGCGAGCGCGGCATCGAGGCGACCGAGAACAAGCTGCTCGACGGCACCTCGGCCGACCTCATCGTGCGCCGGGCGGTCGATTTGATCACGAACAAGCCGACCCGCGGCGCCGACATCGAGCTCACCATCGACCCGCGGGCGCAGCGGGCCGCCTACGAGGCGCTGCGCCGCGCCGGCCGGAAGGGCGCCGTGGTCGCGCTCGACCCGAAGACCGGCGCGATCAAGGCGATGGTCTCGCTGCCCACCTACGACCCGAACCAGCTCGCCGTGCCCAACAAGGGCAAGGTGGCGCAGGCGTACAACAAGCTCGACGCCGACCCGGACCAGCCGCTGCTCAACCGGGCGATCGAGACCACCTACGCCCCCGGCTCGACGTTCAAGGTGGTCACCACGGCCGCCCTGCTCGAGGAGGACGACACCGTCGGCCCGCAGACGCTGGTCGACGCCCCGCAGGTGCTCGACCTGCCGGGCACCACGGTGGGGCTGCCGAACTACGCCGGCGCGGCGTGCGGCTCCGGCCGGGTGACGCTCCAGTTCGCGCTTGAGAAGTCCTGCAACACGCCGTTCGCGAAGATCGGTATGGAGCTGGGCTACGAGAAGATGAAGGAGCAGGCGGCGAGGTTCGGCATCGGCGAGCCGCTGCAGATCCCGCTCAACGTGGCGGCCTCGAGCATCGGCAAGAAGGAGGACCAGGCCGCCCTCGCCCAGGCCTCGATCGGGCAGCGCAGCGTGCAGATGACGCCGCTGCAGATGGCGATGGTCGCCGCCGCGGTGGCGAACGACGGCACGGTGATGAAGCCGTACCTGGTCGACAAGGTGGTGAGCCCGGACGGGGACACGCTCGACGAGACCGAGCCCGACGAGCTGTCCGAGGCGATGTCGTCCGACGCCGCCCGCAAGCTCCGCCAGATGATGGTCTCGGTGGTGTCGCAGGGCACCGCGACCGCCGCCCAGATCCCCGGCATCAGCGTGGGCGGCAAGACCGGTACCGCCGAGACCTCCGACAACGCGCCGCCGCACGCGTGGTTCATCGGCTTCGCACCGGCCGAGAACCCGAAGGTGGCGGTGTGCGTCTTCGTGCAGTCCGGCGCGGCCGGCGACCGGGCCACCGGCGGCGCGACCGCCGCCCCGGTCGCCCGTGAGGTCATGCGGGCGGTGCTACAGCGGTGACCTCCGGCAACCTGCTGCTGGGCAACCGGTACCGGCTGACCGGACGGATCGCCGCCGGCGGGATGGGCGAGGTCTGGCGGGCGGTGGACGAGCTGCTCGGCCGCGAGGTCGCCGTGAAGCTGCTGCGCCAGCACGTCGCCGCCGATCCGTCGTTCCGGGAGCGGTTCCGGCATGAGGCGCGGATCACCGCGGGGCTCGCCGATCCGGGCATCGCCCAGGTGTTCGACTACGGCGAGCAGGAGGACCTCGCCTACCTGGTGATGGAGCTGGTGGTCGGCGAGCCGCTGTCGGCCATCCTCGCCCGGCACGGCACGCTGAGCGCGGACATCACGCTCGACCTCATCTCCCAGACCGCGCGCGGGCTGCACGCCGCGCACCGCTCTGGCGTGATCCACCGGGACATCAAGCCGGGCAACCTGCTCATCACCGAGACCGGGCAGGTCAAGATCACGGACTTCGGCATCGCGCGGGCGCTCCAGGCCGCGCCGATGACGCGCACCGGGACCGTGCTCGGCACGGCCCAGTACGTCAGCCCCGAGCAGGCGTCGGGCAGCCCGCTCACGCCCGCGACCGACATCTACTCGCTCGGCGTGGTGGCGTACGAGTGCCTGGCGGGGCGGCCGCCGTTCGTCGCCGACACCCAGGTGGCGATCGCGCTCATGCACCTCAACGAGCCGCCGCCGCCGCTGCCCCCGCACGTGCCCGGGCCGGTCCGCGACCTGGTGATGGCGATGCTCTCCAAGGCCCCCGAGCAGCGGCCCGGCGGGGCCCAGGAGCTCGCCGAGCACGCCGCGCGGCTGCGCGAGCAGCTCGCCGCGGGCGCGGACCTGAGCACGGTGACCGACCCCGCGGCGCGCGCGATCCGGCGGGACGCCCCGGCGACCGGCCAGGGCGCCGTGGCGGGCGCGGGCGGCCCGGCCACCGGCGCCGCGGCCCGCCCGATCGAGCCCGGCACCTACCCCTCGGGCGGGACCCGGGGGATGCCGACCGACGCGGCGGGGGCCGAGCCGCCGCGGCGGCGCGCCACCACCGTGGTCCTCGCCGCCGTGGGCGCCGCGGCCGCGGCGGGCATCGCCGCGCTCGCGTTCGTCGCGCTGCGCGACACCGGCGGGGTGGTGCAGGACCCCGCCACGCCGTCCACCCGGGCCACGGCGGCGCCCACCGCGGCACCGACCTCCGCTGGACCGGATCGGCACGCAACTTTGCCCATAGCTCCTGGGAAGTCGGCGCGGCCCATTCCGCCTCCGTCGGCTACCGTTGAAAGGTCGGCATCTGAGACGCCTCAGCCGTCCCAGACCCCGAGCACCACCCCCACGCCGACGCGCGAGGAGCCATCCTCACCCCCAAGCACCCCGACATCGCCGACCAGCCCCACGCCAACGCCAAGTGAGACGCCGACTCCTTCGGTCACCCCGACCGCGACCGAGACGGAAACCCCGGACGGGGAGACGTGATGCGGTATTGGGTCGATGATGGACAGCGGCAGCCTCAGTGCGCGTCGGCACCCGAGATGAATGGCAAGGGACAGTGCAGGACATGACGACTCAGCCTCGGCGGCTAGACAACCGCTACGAACTCGACGGAGTCGTCGGGCGCGGCGGCATGGCCGAGGTGTACCGCGCACGGGATCTCCGGCTGGACCGCGTGGTCGCCATCAAGACGCTCCGGGCGGATCTGGCCAGGGACGCGACCTTCCAGGCGCGCTTCCGCCGGGAGGCACAGTCGGCGGCCTCGCTCAACCATCCCTCGATCATCGCCGTGTTCGACACCGGCGAGGACCGGTCCACGGGTACGCCGGTGCCGTACATCGTGATGGAGTTCGTCGAGGGCAAGACCCTGCGCGAGATCCTGCGCCAGGAACGCAAGCTTCCGCCCGAGCGCGCCCTGGAGCTCACCGACGGCATCCTGCGCGCGCTCGACTACAGCCACCGCGGCGGCATCGTGCACCGGGACATCAAGCCGGCCAACGTCATGATCACCCGCAACGGCGATGTCAAGGTGATGGACTTCGGCATCGCCCGGGCGATGGCCGACTCGGCGGCCACGATGACCCAGACCGCGCAGGTGATCGGCACGGCCCAGTACCTGTCGCCGGAGCAGGCGCGCGGCGAGCGGGTGGACGCGCGCAGCGACCTGTACTCGACCGGGTGCGTGCTGTACGAGCTGCTCACCGGGCAGCCGCCGTTCACCGGCGACTCCCCCGTGGCGATCGCCTACCAGCATGTGCGTGAGGAGCCGATCCCGCCGTCGCAGCTCGACCCGTCCATCCCCGCCTGGGCCGACGCGATCGTGCTCAAGTCGATGGCGAAGGACCCGGCGATGCGCTACCAGAGCGCGGCCGAGATGCGCGCCGACATCCAGCGCGCGCTCTCCGGCATGCCGATCGAGTCCTCCGCCACCCAGACGATGGCGATGAACAACGGCGCCTACGGGGCGACCCAGACCATGGTGCAGCCGACCGGGCCCGCCGGCGGGCAGGGCACCACGGCGCTGCCGCCGTACGAGTACGCCCCGACCGAGCTCGGCACGCCGGTCGCCGGGGGACCGCCCACCCAGGCCGGCAGCCGGACGGACCGGCGGCGTGCGAAGCGGAACAATCAGGCGCTGAAGACCGCGGCGTGGATCCTCATCCCGCTGCTGGTGATCGGCACGTTCATCGGCATCGGCTGGGCCTTCCTCAGCGGCGGCAGCGGCGACCAGAACGCCGCGACCCAGGTCACGATCCCCGAGGTGGCCGGGCAGACGATCGACGGCGCCAAGGAGGCGCTCACCGCCGCCGGGCTGAAGGTGGCCGACCAGGTCAAGCAGCGGCACAGCGACGAGTACAAGAAGAACACGGTGATCGGCACCGAGCCGGAGGCCGGCACCAAGGTCGAGCGGGACTCCACCGTCACCCTCATCGTCTCCCGCGGGCCGGAGACGGTCGAGGTGCCCAACGTGATCGGGCAGGACGAGGACGCCGCGAAGGACACCCTGGAGCAGGCCGGGTTCAGCGTGCAGACCGTGCGGGAGCCGTCGAACCAGCCGGCCGGCAAGGTGTTCAAGATGTCGCCGAAGCCGGGCACGAAGCGGCCGAAGGGCTCGGTGGTCCGGATCTACGTGCCGGTCGAGGCGACCGAGCTGCCGAACGTGGTCGGCCAGACGCTCGAGGACGCGCGGGAGACGCTGGAGGGCGCCGGCTTCAAGGTGCGGGTCCAGCAGCAGCCGAGCGACACCGTGCCCGCGGGCAGCGTGATCAGCATGAGCCCGCCCGGCGGCTCGCGGCTGGCGCCGGGCCGTACCGTGACGCTCGTCGTCTCCACCGGGCCGCAGCAGGACACCCCGAGCCAGCCGCCGGCGGACGAGCCCGGTGACGACTTCGGCACGGGCGGCGGCGGCGCCGGGGACGGCGGCGCGGGCGACGACTTCCCGGGCGGCGGCGAGCAGGACGACGGCAGCCTCGAGGACAACGGCGACGTCGGCCCGGGCGAGACCGCGGACCCGCCGTTCGAGGAGGGCGGCTTCTAGCGAGAAGGCGAGGCGGAAAAGGTGAGGGTCTCCGCCGCTCGGGGGCAACGGCGGAGACCCTCACTTGGATGTCGTCTCTGCGGGCTTATGCGTTACAGGGTTCTGAAGAGTCTTTTTTGCGAGCCGATGCGGGAGGCCCTCGACCCCGGCCGGCCCGCGGCGGGACGGGACGCCACGGCCGTCTCCGCCCCGGAGATCCCCCCTGCGCGCCCCTGACGACTATCCTTGCTTGACGTCGGCATCTACCCCAGGAGAGTCAACCGTGCCCAAGTCCAAGAGCCGCAAGAAGGCGGTCTACACCCCGCCGCCCAAGGCGAAGGAGGTCAAGGTCAGCCCGCGGTGGCTCGCGCCGCTGATGGTGACCTGCTGGATCCTCGGGGTGGCCTGGATTTCCACGTGGTACGTCTGGACGGACGCGCCGCTGCTGGGCACGCTGCGCGAGTGGAACCTGGCGATCGGGTTCGGCTTCATCATCCTCGGGGTGATCCTGTCCACTCGGTGGCGCTGACCCCGGTTTCGGCCGATCCATGGCAATGATCCACAGGTTTGTCCACACCCTGTGGATCGTGCCTACACGATGGACAGCGGGAAGTACTGCCGCGCCACGACCAGCGCGCCGAGCACGGCGAGCACCGCGATGAGGGCCGCCACCTGGACCGGCGTGCGGGCCGACCTCGGCGCGTAGGCGAGCGCCGCGGCGACCACGGCCCCGGTGATGAGGCCGCCCACGTGGGCGGTCCAGCTGATGTTGGTGCCGGGGAGGAACGTGATCACCAAGTTGATCACGATCAGCACGACGATGCCGCGGATGTCGACGTTGAGCCGGCGGCCGATCACGAAGGTCGCCGCGAACAGGCCGAAGATCGCGCCGGACGCGCCGACGCTGAGCACCTGGGGCCGGTCGAACCAGTAGCCGAGCACCGACCCGCCGAACGCGCTCAGCAGGTACAGCGCGAGGAACCGCACGTGGCCGAGCACGTGCTCCAGGCTCGGCCCGAGCACGTACAGCGCCCAGCTGTTGAACAGGATGTGCAGGATGCCCCAGTGCAGGAACGCGCTGGTGATCAGCCGGTAGTACTCGCCGTACCAGCCGACGGCGAGCACGTTCATGCCGAATCGGACCGCGATCTGGTTCGACGTGAGCTCCTGGGCGAGGAACAGCAGGATGTTGACGCCCAGGATGGCGAACGTGACGTACGGCTTGGCGATCAGGCCGCCGCCGAACACGGTGCGGGCCCCGCGCGTGGCCCGGTTCGCCTCGGCCACGCACTCCACGCACTGGTGCCCGACGGCGGCGTCGCGCATGCAGTCGGGGCAGATGGGCCGGTCACAGCGCTGGCAGCGCACATAGGTCTCGCGCTCGGGATGCCGGTAACACGTGGGCACGGCCTCCTCGCCCTGCGAGGGGGTGGTGGGTGGCTGACTCGTCATCGCCTGCCTGAGATCCTTGCCGTTCCGACTTCCTTGCGGTCGCCCCATGCGCGGCGCCCGACACGGTTATCCACAGCCTGCCACCGGATCCGCGTGCCCGGGCACGCGGGTGACGGCAGTGTCACTTGCGGCGTCACTTGCGGCGGCGCGTGACCGGGCCGGTCACTGCGGCACGCGCTCGATCGTGACCTGCTCCAGGACAACGTCCTCGAGCGGCCGGTCGTTCCAGTCGGTGGGCACCTTCGAGATCGCGTCGACGACCTCGGCGCCCTCGATCACCTCGCCGAAGATCGTGTGGTTGCCGTTGAGGTGCGGGGTCGGGGCCACGGTGATGAAGAACTGCGAGCCGTTCGTGCCCATCCCCCCGATCCGGCCCGCGTTCGCCATGGCGAGCAGGTACGGCCGGTCGAACCGCAGGTCCGGGTGGATCTCGTCGTCGAACCGGTAGCCCGGCCCGCCGGTGCCCTGACCGAGCGGGTCGCCGCCCTGGATCATGAAGCCCGCGATCACGCGGTGGAAGATCGTGCCGTCGTAGAGCCGGTCGCGGGTGCGCCGCCCGGTCCGCGGGTCGAGCCATTCGCGGGTGCCCTCGGCGAGCTCCACGAAGTTCCGCACGGTGACCGGCGCCTGCTCCGGGAACAGGCGGATCCGGATGCTGCCGCGGTTGGTCCGCAGCGTCGCGATCAATGTCTCAGCCACGAGGGCCACCCTTCTTCGACACCTCTTCGCCGAGGTGGGATCCGTCACTGTCGTGCCTGCCCCACCGGGGTTCCCGGTGCGGACCTGCGCTAGCAGCCTACGCAACATCTCCGCCGCCCCGGTCACGGTTGAGGGCCGATCTGACGGGAACTGAGCGTTCGACCCAACGGACAGGGAGGTTGTCGTGGCCCTCAACATCAAGAAGCGCCGCCTGGAGCTCGCCATCCCGCGGGAGCGGCTCGACCAGGTGCGGACGCAGACCGTCAAGGCGGTGGAGAAGGTCGGCCCGCTCGCCTCGCAGGCGCGCGACGTCGCGTCCCGGCGCATCGAGGACGCCCGGGTGTGGGCCGCGCCGCGGCTGGAACGCGCGGCGCACACGGTGGAGGAGCGGATCGCGCCCCGGGTGAGCGCGATGCTCTCGGACGCCGCCAAGGCCGTGGACCCGGGCAAGACCGCGAGGGCCAAACGCCGCTGGCCGGTGCTCACGCTCGTCACCGGGGTGGCGCTCGGCGCGATCGGCTACGTGATGTACCGGAACAACCAGAACTGGGTCGACTCGATGACCGAGACCGGGGGCGAGGCCGCCGCGCTGGCGGGCGAGAAGGTGGCCGAGACGAGCCGCCGTGCCGCCGCCACCGGCGAGCGGGCCGCCGAGACGAGCGAACGGCTCGCCGAGAAGGCCGAGCGGCTCGCCGACCCCAAGGGCGGGTCCGGGCGCCGATCCTGATCCGTTCCCCCGGCGGACCCGCCGAACGGTGGCCGGCGGCGCGCGGACGGCGCCGGCCACAGCCGTGTCGCCCTCCTCGGCGGTTCCCCGGCCCCCGGTGCCGCCGGCGTACCTCATGGCGGGCACCGGGTACGGCGGCGCGGCATTCCCCACGGCCCGCCATCCTCGTGCGGGGCGTCCCCTCCACGCTTCCCGGCGACGCGGACCGAAGGCGGGGCGTGGCCGGCGCGTGGGTGCTTCGAACACGACCGCGACATCGGCTACGGTCGGTCCGAGTACTGGGCACTTGGGCCGAACCCCTCGTTCTCGTGAACCGGCCCGGTGATCCTCCCCGAGCCGGTCCACGAACGATCGAGGAGGACGCCATGTCCGAGAGCACCCGTCGCGCCGTCTTCACCGGAACCGCCCTCGCCGGCGCCGCCGCGTTCCTCGCCCAGGTGATCGCCCGGGTACGGCCGGCCGACGCGGCCACCTCCGCCGGGCATCCCGCGGAACGGCACGCCCCGGGCCCGGTGATCGCCCGGGTCAGGGACATCCCGGTGGGCGGCGGGAAGGTCATCAGGGGCAGGTACGTGGTGACCCGGCCGAGGAAGCGGGTCTTCCGCGTCTTCGACGCCGCGTGCACCCACCAGGGCTGCCCGGTCGCCGACGTACGCGACGGCACGATCATCTGTCCCTGCCACGGCAGCAGGTTCGCGATCACCGACGGCTCCGTGGTGGCGGGCCCGGCGAGAGAGCCCCTCGCCAGGCGGCGGTTCGAGGTCCTGAAGGGCAGGATCCACCTCCGCTGACCTCCTCTGTGTGGGCCGCCATGGCAGCAGCCGTGGTGCGCCCGGCACGGGCCGCCCGCCGTACGTCCGCCGCCGGGGCGGCGTTCCCCTCAAGGACTCGCGGCCCGCGGTCGGCGTCGGCGAAGGTGTCGGTACGCGAGACGTGCCGCGGGCCGAGGGCCTCGCCGGCGCTGACCGCATGCCCGGGCAGGAGCCGCGGTCACCTCCGGCAGGGCGGGGCCAGGGCGGTGCGACGGAGCCGCCTCGTGTAGGGGACCGGCTCAGCAGATGGGGGGATGGAGCCGGGCCGGCTTGCGCCGGCCCCCGGGCCCGGCGGGAACGGGCCCGCCCACCTCGCCGTGCTCATCGAGGCCCGCGATGTCCGCAGCGTCATCGAGGTCTGCCGGGTCGCCGGGGCCGGACGGCTCCTCGGCCTCGGCGAGGCGGGCCCGGCCCTCGCGGGCGCCGAGGAGGGCGCGGGTGAGCGCCTGGTCGGCCCCCGACATCGCCTCCAGCGCCGCGGTGAAGTGCTCGTCGCGCAGGGTGTGCGCGTTCGCGCGGATGGCGAGCAGGATGACGCGGCGCAGCAGCTCTCTGATGTAGGACGCGGTGACCCCTTCGGTCGCCGCGACCACCGCGGCGAGGTCCGCCTCGATCGGGCGGTTGCGCGCGTACAGGCGGATGAGGCGCTCCCGCGCCCGGGCGTCGGGCAGGGGTATCTCCACCGCCAGGTCGACCCGGCCCGGACGCTGGATGAGGGCCTTCTCCAGCACCTCCGGCCGGTTGGTGGTGAGCACGAAGGTCACGTCGGCGTCCCCGGAGGTGCCGTCCATCGCGTCGAGCAGGGAGAACAGCAGGGGGCTCGTCTCGAAGTGGTCGCGGCTCTCCGCGATCAGGTCGACGTCCTCGACGATCACCATGGACGGCTGCATGGCGCGGGCGAGCGCGACGGCCTGGTCGATCTTCGCCATCGCGGGCCCCGTGATGATCACGACGGTGCTCTCGCGCATGCGGCTCATCAGGTACCGGGTGGTGTGCGTCTTCCCGGTGCCCGGCGGGCCGTACAGCAGCAGGCCGCGCCGCAGGTGCTGCCCGGCCTCGCGGAGCAGGTCGGCCGCCTCGCCGATGCCGACGACGTGCTCCTCGATCGCCTCCAGCCGGCCCTCGGGCAGCACGACATCCTCGGCGCTCAGCTCCGGCCGCGGCAGGAAGCTGACGACCCCGTTGTCCTGGTGCTCGCTCACCGAGAAGCTGAGCACCTGCCCGCGGAGCGGATTGTGCTCGCGCCGCAGCCGCTCGATCTCCTCACGTACGGCGGTCGCCGCGGCATGGTCGGCGGCGAGGACGGTGAGCAGGCATCGCGGCTGGAAGTCCTCCCTGCAGAAGACGCCGACGACCACCGGGGTGCCGTCCGGTGCGAAGGTGGGGATCATGCCCAGCTTCACGACCTCGATGGTGTCGTCCGGGCCGATCGGTGCGGTGCCGTAGTCGGGCCGTCCGAGCATGGCGGCGCCCCAGCTCACCGCCCTGAGCAGCGTGGTGGTGACGCTCTCCCAGCCACCGTCGGCACCGACGATCCCGAACCAGCGGGCGTCGGGGCTGTGCGCCGCCAGGTAGCGGTCGATGGCGATCTGGAGCCCGGCGTGCTCGAACGAGGGGTACTGCTCCTCGACCGTGACCACATCGGTGAGCGGACATCCGATGTGGCCCGTCACCCTCTCCACCAGGGGCGATGCCGCGTTCTCCGCGTCGATGCGCTGCGAGACCGCCTCGTAGACGCGGCGGAGGGCGCGGGCGAGGGCGCGGGCGTCGGCCGGATCGATGCCGGCCGTGAGCTCGATGTCGGTCATGTATCCATCATCATCGGCGGCGTGGGTCGCGAGCGCGATTTTTCCCACCCGCCGAACCGCTGACAGGGAGCGCCACGACGCCTACTGTCGAGTTGTCGCCGTCGTGAGGGGATCGGGCCCCGGCTCGCCGATTCCCTCCTCCGCGGACGGCAGCGGCAAGGCGGACAACAAGCACATTGGCTGGCTTACCTGCATAAATGCGTACATATGGGGGTCGATCGGGACCTTGAATGCGTGAGACACAGATTGCACGCCGTACCTGAAAGGGATTCCGAATCGGGTAAATTCGGCACGACCGCTCTCTCAGGGCACCGAGTTCCGTGCCGATGGCTTGCTAGGCTGCAAGCAACCATAAGAACCGGGCGTCGTCTCACCCCACGGGGTGGTGAGACCGTCGAGAAGTGGGGTCACACGTGAAGAAGCTGCTCGTTCTCGCATTGGTCGCCCTTGGGGGCCTGCTCATCTGGCGGAAGGTGCAGGCCGACCGCGCCGAGCTCGACCTGTGGACCGAGGCCACCGGTAGCGAGAACTGACCGCTTGGCTACCGGCACGGGTGCGTACATGGTCGTCGAGCAACGCGACGGTGACGGCGTAGGCAGCACCCCGCACACCAAGCTCGTCTGTCTCGATCTGGCCGGCACCACGGTAGGCGACTCCGCCATGGTGGAGCGGGCGTTCGCCGAGGCGATCGCCACCCAGGGCATCGTCCCCGGGACCGGTGCGTACGCGCGCGCAATGGTGCACGTGCACCGCTCCCGGGGCCGCCCCGAACTCGACATCTTCCGCGCCATATTCCCCGGCAACGAGGCGCAGGCCCAGGCCGCGAACCTGACCTTCCAGCGCGCCTACGCGGGCGTCATCGAGCGTTCCGGCCTCATCCCCCTCCCGGGCACCGTCGAGGCCCTGGAGAAGCTGCGCGGCGTCGGCATCAAGGTCGCCCTGCTCAGCAGCTTCAACCGCAACACCCTCAGCCGCATCCTCGACGTGCTCGAGTGGACCGACAAACTCGACCTCGCCCTCAGCCCCGAGGACGCCGGCCGCGGCCGCCCCTGGCCGGACATGATCCTCACCGCCGTCCTCCGCCTCGGCATCGACGACGTACGCGAGGTCGCCGTCGCCGGCGACTCCGAAAGCCACATGCTCTCCGGCCGCCGCGCCGGCGCCTCCATCGTCGCCGGCCTACTCACCGGCAACCACAGCCGCGAACGCCTGCTGGCCGGCGGCGCCACCCACATCATCGACTCGATCGCCGACTTCCCCACCCTCCTCCTCGACCCCACCCGCACCCCTCCCCAGCCGAGCCCGCCCGGCTAGCACCCATCCCCACCGCCAGATGTCCTATGCTGTTGAAGGTACGGCCGCACCTCGGCGATCTTGTCGAACGGTCCACCCGAGAGCGGCACACGGGGCTTTAGCTCAGTTGGAAGAGCATCTGCTTTGCAAGCAGAGGGTCAGGGGTTCGAGTCCCCTAAGCTCCACCGGACAAAATCCCAGGTCAGCGCCACAACGCCGACCTGGGATTCGATCTTTCCGGAGCCGTTCGGAGCTTCCGTGCCCGTTACGTGCCCGATGAACTTCCGAGGGCTCTACGCGCGAACGCGTCGAGCTTCCGCGCGACCTCGTGCTGCCGCTCGATGCTGGAATGCTGGTACCGCATCGCGGCGCGCGCACCTGCGTGTCCCATCCGCTCCATCAGCTCCCGGAGCGACGCGCCCGCGCTCGCCGCCAGGACATTTCCCGTGTGCCGAAGATCATGGAAATGAATCCTCGGAATTCCGGCTTTCTCTAGCGCGTGCAGGCAAACCCGGCGATTGAAGTTGCCATTGCGGAGCGGCCCGTTATCCGGACCCACGAAGATCAGCCCTTCCTCACCGTCCTGAGCGAAGTCTTTGATGTGTTGCCGCAGGTCGTCGAGGATCAGGTCCGGGGGCACCACGGTCCGCCGACCCGTCGCAGACTTCAGGTCCGAGAGGACCAGGCCCTGACCGGTGATCGGGGCTCAAGCGGTGTTTTGTGCCACCGCCGCACGTAGGCGTCCTTGATATCGCCGAGCGGTTTGTCTCCGAGCATCGTGCGATGTGCTTACGAAGCAGATAGCGGCACAGCTCCACCGTCCGAGGCCGTCGACGAAGTGGCCCGTCTGGTCAAGCGCGCTCTGAACTGAGCCACTCCCGGGCCGCATACAACCCGATCAACGTCCCCGACGTCCAGATGTCACCCCGAGCGATCATCTCCGGGATCTCGGACATCGGGATCCAGCGGATCAGATCCGCCTCGACCTCCCCGGTCGGCTCGCCGACGTACTCGGCACCGCGAGCGAGAAACAGCAGGTGCTCGGCGTCCACCATGCCCGCGATCGGCTGGTAGGTGAGCAGCGGCTCCATCTGCTTGGGCCGGTACCCGGTCTCCTCCTCGACCTCCCGGGCCGCCGTGGCAAGAGCATCCTCGCCGGCCTCCACCAGCCCGCCGGGCAGCTCCCAGCCCCACCGGTCGAACACGAACCGGTGCCGCCACATCATCAGCACCCGATCGTCCTCATCGACCACGACCGCGATCGCCGCCCGTTTCAGGTGCACCACATGATGCTCGAACCGCTCACCCCCGGGGATCTCCACGTCGGCCAGCGCCAACCGGATCCACCGGTTGTCATAGACCAGACGCTCCCCGTGCACGATCCAGCACGTACGCTCGGTGCCCTCGCCCACACCGCGAAGCTAACGTCCCACCGCCCCGCCGTACACGCGTCCGCGCGATCACTGTGGCGGTTGCCGAATTACGCCTATACAGATCAAGGGCAGCGCTCCGCGGCGGCGTTCTTGTCAGCCCTTCTTCACGTAGGTTCGAGTGCGGGCATAAGGCCGGAAGCCCAGGCTCCGGTACAGTTCCCGCGGGATCGGGTACGCCCGTCACCACGGGGGTAGACGATGGCGGCGGCACCCGCCTCGCCCAGGGCGTGCAGGGCGGCCAGGCATACCATCCGTGACAGGCCCCGCAGGCGGTACCTCGGATCCGTGCCGACCGGCTCGATCAGCCCGACCCCGTTGCGGCCGTCGTACCACACCAGGCAGTAGGCCGCGAAGCGGCCATCGGGGCCCTGGGCCACCCAGTCCAGCTCGGCGCGGTACGGCCAGGCCGCCATGACGGCCGGATAGGACGAGAGCGTCACCGGGTCGAGTTCCATGCGGCCTGGTGCACCGCGACCCGCTGTTCCAGGTCCTCCTCGCCGCGTACGGCACGCAGGGTGAAACCCGTCGGCGGCACGGGTTCCGGCAGCTCCGCCGGCGAGCACTCGTGGTAGGCGAAGAAGGGCGCGTCCGGCCGCTCCTCGTAGCCCCGGCGCAGGAGCCGTGGAACCGCACCGGTCACGCGCTCATCGCGGAACACCTCGAGTACACGGCCCCGGACTCGCCGGAGACCAGGCCGTCCATTCCGCGCATGTTCTTCCTCGACCCGCTGCACCGCGACCTGTACCGGAACTGGGACGAACTGGCGCGCATCCACATCGGCTATCTGCGGCTGACCTCCGGGCGGTATCCCGGCGACGCGAAGCTCGCGGAATTGATCGGGGAACTCGCCATGCGCAGTCCCGAGTTCGCGAGCGTCTGGGCCACCGGGGAGGTCGCCGACTGTACGGCGGGCCCGATGGATCTGCGCCACCCCACCCTCGGCGATATCGAGCTGGATTACCAGGTGTGGCTCCAGCCGGACAGCCCCGATCACCGCCTGGAGATCTACACGCCGCGCAATGAAACGTCGCGCGACGCCCTCAGGCTCCTATAGGTGGGCAAAGCGCACGGGCAGCCCCTGAAAGTTCCGATATGTGAAGATTCCGGCGGCTCACAATTTCGGCGTACCTGCGGCCGAACGGGCGTACCGCGGAATCGCCGCCGGCGCTCGCCGCGGAACCGATCGAGCAGGTCCGCCCGCATCAGCGGGGCGCCTCGGCACAGGCCGGCCAAGCCGTCGCGCGCCGAATTACCGCCCTGCCGGACGGCAACGCGTAAGCGCCGGTTCCCCGACCCCCTGGGGTATGGGCAGTATTACGGATTCTTGGAGCATTTGACCACACCTGTGGTATTTGTTTACGGTGACACCTGCCCAAACCCTTGCGAAGAGGACCGGCCGTCGCTGTCTCCAGCTGCCGTCGAACCGGCTCGGCCTTTACCTCGCGCTCCGGCACTGGTGCACGCCCGGACAGCGACTGCTCATGTCGCCCATATCCGCAGACGAGATCCTTTTCCTGGTGCTGGCGGCCGGCCTGGTGCCGGTCATGGCGCCGCTCTCGCCCCTCGACGGCAACATCGCGGCCACCCGCGAGCTCCTCGACTCGGTGGACGCGGTGCTCACCACCAACCTGTACGGCCTGCCGGACCGGGTCACCGAGTACTCCGGCAAGACGCTCGTCGAGGACGTCGCCCACGCCATCGAGACCACCGTCGACGGGCGCCCCCTCGGCACCTTCGGGGTGGCCGGCGTGTTCAGCCTCTCCAAGCACGTCGCCGCGGGGTCCGGCGGGGTCCTCGCCGTCGAGCACGAGTCCGACTACCGCGAGCTGAAGCGCCACCGCGACCTGCTGCTCGAGCCCGGATCGCTGCACCGCGAGATCCGCTCGGTGCTCACCTCCATGGCCCGCCAGATGGCGCTGCGCCTGGACCTGGTACGGCCCGCCCTCGCCCTCTCCCGCATGCTGGGCCTGGAGGAGGAGCGCGAGGGGTACCGCATCGCCCCGCGCCGGGCCGAGCTGGAGACCGCCCTCGCCCACGCGCCGGACCTGCCGCCGTTCGACTCGTGGGTGCGCGCCGACCTGCACCACTACCGCAACCGGAACGGCGCGCTCGCCCGCTGGTACCAGACCCGGCGGCTGCGCGCGCTGCCCCGCGAGCGGGACCGGCGGATCGCGGGCGTGCAGCTGCTCGCCGAGCTGCCCTCGGCCGCGGAGGGCGTCCGGAGGCACGCCGACCAGCCGCTGTTCCGCGTCCCCCTCCTCGTCGAGGACCGCGACGCGGCGATCGCCACCCTGGAACGGCACGGCGTCGCCACCGGCTACCTGTACGACCCGCCGTACGACGACTACCTTCCCGGCCTCGTCGAGCCCTCCCCCGCCCCCGAGGTCGCGCGCTGGTGGGGCCGCCACGTGCTTCCGGTCGACCCGCTCTACACCCACCGGGCGCTCCGGGTGGTCAGGCATCTGCGACCGGCGCACCCGCCGCGCACCGAGCGGCCGCCAGCCCCGGCACGGACGGCGACCACGCCGAACACCGCCTGATCACCGGCAGGGCACGGCCGTACGGCCGCTTCCGGCCGGCCTCCGCGACCGCGTGCCGACCGCCTCCGCCGAGGTCACGGCGTCACGGCGTCTCGGCGGCCGGTCGGCGGCGACGGCGCTGCGTGACGATGAAGTGGGCGACGATGAGGGTGATGCTCGCCGCCGCCCCCGTCCACACGATCGTCTTCCCGATCGCCTGGACGACCTCGTTCCTGCCGGGTGGGAGCACGACCATCTGCACGGCGGCGCCGACCGGCACGGTCAGCCGCGCGAGCAGGCCGACGGCCCCGGGCCGCCTGGCGCAGGCGCCGATCGCACCCAGGGGCGCGCCGAGCACGATGCTCGCGGTCCCCCACACAAGCTCGTCCGCGCCGAACCAGGGCGTCTGCCCGCCGTCGGCGACGGCCTCCCCGATGCCGTAGGCGATCGTGGCCGCGAGCAGCGCCAGTGCGGCGGCGACGGCCCCGAGCGCCGGTGCCGTACGGCGGCCGTCGCCACCGCGCGTGACCGCCCAGCCCACCGCGACGCCACAGCCCGCCCAGGCCCAGCCGGAGTCGAGCAGCACGCTGATGATCTCCGGGTACGACCAGCCGCTCGTGGTGTAGGCGCGGCTTTCCAGATCGGCGTGACCGAGCGCGAGCGCGTTCATGAACGCCGTCGCCGCGCCGAATCCCGCCCCGATCGCCAGGGCGCCCAGGAGGCGGGCCGCACGCGGCGTTCCCTGCGATCGATCGCCTCGCTCGCTGGTGATCACACTGCCTTCGTACCACACGGATCACGGGGCCGCGCGGCGCGGTCGCGCGACGATACCGTCCGGCAGGCGACCACGCGTCTCCTCCGGGTACGGCCCGCCGCGCCGGTGACCGGCCGGAGGCGCGCCTGCCGGAGAGCGCCGCGGCATCCGGAGAACCGATTCCCCGGCCACCCGCCGAAGGCGGGGAAACCGAAACGCCCCCGCCGCGGGAGATCGCCGATGGCCGCCGGACGGATCGGTCGCGATCCGGCTATGCCGACGCGTCGGCCGGGCTCGTCTCCGCGCTCACCCAGCCCAGGTACTCGGCGCTGCCCGCGACGATGGGGACCGCGATGATCTCCGGGGTGTCGTAACCGTGATTCGCCGCGAGGTAAGCCGCCACGTCGGAGTACCGGCCGGCGGTGGTCTTGATGAGGAGCTGCCACTCCTCGGCCTCCTCCACCTTCCCCTGCCACCGGTAGTGCGAGCGGATCGGTCCGACGATCTGGGCGCAGGCCGCGAGCCGCCGCTCGACGATCCCCCGCGCCAGCGCGGCCGCCTGCTCGGCGCTGTCCACCGTCGTCATCACCTGCACGTGATCGGCCACTGCGCCACCTCCTCGCGACCCCACTTCCCGCCGCCCGGCGGACGAACGCCCCGCCCGGGCGCAGGCGGGCGGCGCCCGGCAAGCGGGTGGCGGGCGCGGCGGCCGGACGACCGGGCCACGGCGTCGCCGGCCGCCGTCCGGCGTGGCCGTACCGGGCTCAGCTCAGCGCGATGCAGGCGAGCAGCAGCACCGAGTTGACGATCTCGGTGACGCCGATCTGCTTGGGGGTGAGGCCGCGCCGGGGGAACAGGATCGCGCGGGCCAGCAGCCAGGCGAACAGCACGCCCGCCCACGGGCTCAGGTACGCGGCGACGGCGAGCGCGACCACGTGGTAGCCGATCGACCAGCGGTAGTAGGCCGCGTTGCCGCGCTCGCGGATCATCGTCTTCACGTACGGCACGGTGCCGGCGAAGTACGCGGCGCACAGCAGGAACGGGACGAGCACCGCGGACGGCGGCGTGTCCGCGAGCGTGGCCACCACGAACACCATGAGGCAGCTCTCGGCGACGGAGGCGAGGTCGTTGCCGAGGTCGCGTTCCCGGCGCCGCCACGCGTAGTAGGCGTTGACCGCGAACAGCGCGGCGTAGGCCGGGGCGTACCAGAGCACCCGCGGCGCGGCGATCACGACGACGAGCAGCAGCGGGGCGGCGATCAGGCCGTAGCCGAGCAGCTGATCGCGGTACCGCCGGGGGCGGCGGGACTTGACGGCCTGGAAGACGAAGTAGGACAGCAGGTACCCGGCGATCCAGGCACCGAGCAGGGGGAGGGCGGGCCAGGTGAACCCGGCGGTGACGAGCCCGGCCAGGTACGGCACGGCGAGCATCGCCCATGCGCCGTGCTGGGGTGGCACGAACCGCCGCCGACGGCGTGCCGCCGCCGGGCGTTCCGCACGACCGGCCCGACCGGTCGCGGTGGCAGCGTGGTCCATGGTGCTCTCCGGGATCGGTGGAGACGCGCGGCCGTCGTGCCGGGCGGCGAACCCGCGCTGAGCTGCGGCGCAGCCGCCCGGACGGCCTGGTGCCAGGCTAGCGAACGGGGTCCTCGCCCCGATTCCGACGATCGGCATCGGATAAAAGGACCTTCGTCCCCGATCGCGGGGCGGGGCCGCCGGGCGCGGCGGCCGTCAGACGATCCGGAAGTCCGCCATCATCGCCATGTCCTCGTGCTCGAGGTTGTGGCAGTGGAACATGTACCGGCCGCGGTAGCCGTCGAACCGCACCAGCACGTCGACGATCTCGTACGGCCGGACGTCCACGGTGTCCTTCAGGCCCGCGTCGGTCGCCTCCGGCCCGCGGGTGCCCCGGCCGAGCACCTGGAAGTGCGCGAGGTGCACGTGCACCGGATGGTGGAAGTCGCTGGTGAACCGCCACACCTCGGTGGTGCCGAGCCGTACCTCCGCGATCGGCCTGCCCGGCGTGTACGGCTCGCCGTTGATCGTCCACATGTCGCCGGAGTCGTGCCGGGTGCGGCGGAAGTCGAAGGTGCGCACGGTCACCGCGGCGGCCCGGTCGGCGGGCGGGAGCTCGGCGAGCCGGGGCGGCACGCGGCTGTCGTCCCGCACCCGCGAGGTGACGCGGAACCGCATCACGGCCCGGGTCTGCGGGCTCTCGCCGAGCGTGTTCACCATCGTGATCTCGGTGCCGGGCGAGAACCCGGAGAAGTCGACGACCACGTCGAACCGCTCCCCCGGCACGATCGTCAGCGCGGTGTGCTCGACCGGCTCGGCGAGCAGCCCCTGGTCGCTGCCGATCTGCACGAACCGCGCGCCGCCGGTGAGCTCGAGGCGGTACCGCCGGGCGTTCGACCCGTTGAGCAGCCGCAGCCGGTACCGCGCGGTCCCCACCTCCAGCACCGGCCAGGGGGCGCCGTTGACCAGGATCACGTCGCCCTGCACGCCCTCCATGTACGCGTCCTCGACGCCGGGCCGTTCCAGCAGGGTGGGGTCGAGCGACGGGTAGCGGAACGAGCCGTCCTCGGCAAACGCCCGGTCGCAGATGAACAGCGGGATGTCCCGCTCCCCCTTGGGCAGCGGCAGCGCGTCCTCCTCGTCGTCGCGCACGATCGCGAACCCGGCGAGGCCGCGCCACACCTGCGGGGCGGTGAAGTCCATGCGGTGGTCGTGGTACCAGAGCGTGGCCGCGCGCTGCTCGACCGGGTAGACGTAGTCCTTCGCGCCGGAGTGGAACGTCCAGACCGCCGGGTCGTGGTGGCCGTGGCCGTGCATGCCGCCGGACGGCTGGAACGTGCGGCCCTCCGCCACCACCAGGTCGGTCGGATACCCGTCGGAGTCGTCCGGGGTGACGCCGCCGTGCAGGTGGGTGGAGGTGGGCACCGGCAGCTCGTTGCGGACCCGCACCGTGGTACGGCTGCCGCGGCGCAGCTCGAGCGTCGGGCCGGGGAAGACGCCGTCGAAGCCCCACACCTCGGTGGTCGTGCCGGGGATGATCTCGACCCGGGCGGCCCGCTGGGTCAGCTCGTAGCGGCCGGGCTCGACCGGGCGGGCGACGGGCGGGATCGGCAGCGGCACGGTGTACGGGCGCGGCAGCCGTACCGCGCTGGTGAGCGTCTCGCCCGCGGCCTCGGCGGGCAGCAGGGCGGCGCCGAGCGCCCAGCCCGCGCCGGCAAGGCCGGTGCCCGCGGCGACGCCGAGGAACGCGCGCCGGGTGAGGGCGCGCCGGTCCTGCGCGCTCATGCCCGCGTCCCCTCCGGCGTCTCCTGCCGCCGCTCCACCTGCCCACCGCGGGGCGCGGCCTCCGCCCGCCGCTCGAGGCGGCCCCACGCCCAGACGGCCATCGCCGTGGCGATCCCGAAGATCAGCATCGAGAGCGGGATGTGCAGGTCGAGCACCCGGCGCAGGCCGGTCGTGTGCTGGATCCCCTCGAGCAGGGTGAGCAGCAGGCTCAGCCACATCGGCCAGGCGGCCCCGCGCCCCGGCCGCCACAGCAGGATCGCCGCCACGAACTGCAGCGTGGCCAGGCCCGAGGCGACCTCCCCGTTGATCGAGTGCAGCCGCAGCAGGTCGACGTCCCCGGTGATGAACATGCCGGCGAGCACGCCCTGTGCCAGCACGGAGACCAGGTGCGCGGTCACGGTGACCCGGATCGACCAGACGATCCAGCCCGCCACGGGGGTCCGGCGCGGCTCGGGGTTCATGGGGAGGCGTCCTCTCCTTCCAAGCGGTTTCGTACGGCACGCCCGCCGTACCGGAATCGCCCTCGACCGAGGGGAATGCCGTCTCGCGCGTACCGTATCCCGCGGACCCCTCGCCCCCTCATCCGGGTCCGCCCGGCCACCCGGTGACGACGCCCGCGCCGCACCGCCGGCGGCCCCGATCGCCGCGGGCACGCGCGCCGTGAACACTTCCGGGCGGTCGCGGCAAGACATGGGCGACGACGGCACGGAAGGGGTTTACATGATCGGGCTGGATCCGTGATGGTGGCCGGGGAAACGCTGCCCGCGGTGGACGACGCGGACATCATCGCGGAGTCCCTGGAGCACCCGGAGCGGTTCTCGGCGCTGTTCGACCGCCACGCCGGGACGATCTACCGGTACGTGTCCCTGCGGCTCGGCCCCGAGATCGCCGAGGACCTCGTCGGGGACACCTTTCTCATCGCGTTCCGCCGGCGCGGCTCGTACGACGCGGATTTCCGCGACGCCCGGCCGTGGCTGCTGGGCATCGCCACCCGGCTGATCACCAGGCACCGTCGCCGGGAGGTCGGCCGGTACCGCGCACTGGAACGGCGCGCCGCCGACGCCCAGGTGGAGGGGCCCGAGGAGACGATCACCCGGAATCTCGCCGCCGCGAGCTCCCGCGCCGCCCTGCTGCGCGCGCTCTCGCGGCTCTCCCGCGGCGATCGGGACGTGCTGCTCCTCGTCGCCTGGAGCGACATGACCTACGAACAGGCCGCCCACGCGCTCGGCATTCCGGTCGGCACCGTCAAGTCGCGGCTCAACCGGGCGCGGCGCAAGGTGCGCGAGGCGCTGGGCGGCATCAACCCGTTGCAGGAGGACTCGGATGGATGAGCTCAAGCCGCTTCTCGCGGAGCTGGAACACCGGCCGCCGCCGACGCTTGCCCGGCAGCGGCTCCGTCTCGACGAGGCGGTGGCGCGGGCCGGCCGGGCGGGGCGGGGGCCGGCCCGGTGGTTCGGCGGGCGTCGCCTCGCCGTCGGCGGCGCGCTGGCGGGCCTGGCCGCCGCGGCGGGCTTCGCCGTACCGGCGCTGGTCGGAACCGACACGCCGGCCTATGCGCTGACCAAGAACCCGGACGGATCGATCAACCTCCAGATTCACGAGTTCCGGGATCCGGACCAGGTCGAGCGGGATCTCGCGAAGCTCGGGGTGCGCGCCGACATCACCTACCTGCCGCTCGGCAAGCGGTGCGGCAACAGCCGGGGGCGGCTCGCACCCGAGGACGACGTCAAGATCCCGCTGGAGATGCTGAACAGCAAAGACCCGAAGGTGCGCGAAGAGGTCTGGAAGCGGCTGGACAGCCGGGCCTCGGCCCGGGCCGTGCGCGCCAAGAACGGCATCACGATCTACCCCGAGCACATCAAGCCGGGCCGGACGGTCGTGCTCGAGGTGATGGAGAACTCGGCGGAGCCGGACGGGGACCGCCCCCGCGTGCTCTGGCAGTTCGGCAGCCGGCTCGTGGTCGGTCCGGTCGCGCCGTGCCAGGTCGTGGACGACCCGACGGCGCACGAGATCGGGGACGCGACGCCGCCGCCCGGAAGCTGATCCGGCACCCTCGGGTTTCGGGTCGAGGTGACGGGCCCGCGCCGCCCGTTCGTGCGGGCCCGTCGCCTCGATCGGATGGCGGACGAACATGCCGGCATGACCGGAGGTCATGCGGTCCTCGGCCCGCAGCCGGCCGCAACGGATGCGGCGCAGCACCCGCGGCCGGCACCCGGGTCCGCGGGCGGCGGCCGCCGCAGCGATCAGGGCGCGCGGACGGGCGCGTTCGGCCGGGGCGGGAACGGAGGCCGGTTCGCCGGTGGGGGGTGGCTCGGCTCTCACGTTCGCGAAGACGCGCTGCGGAACCGTTCGGTTGGCGTTCCCGCCGCGTATCGCCCGGGCTCAGCAGTCGAGCGGTGCGGGGGTGCGGCCCGCGCGTCTCGCCTCCGCCGCCTCCGCCGCCTCCTCCCGCGCCTTCGCCCGCTCCAGGCAGCGCAGGTCGACCGCCTGGGCGACGCCGGGCAGCGCCTCCGCGGCCTCGATCACCGGCTTGGGGTCCGCGCCCGGGGCGAGGGCGATGCGGAAGCTCTCCGGCAGGTCCTCGGCCTTGGTCAGCTCGGTCAGGAGCTTGTTGTCCCGGTAGCGCCTGCGGAAGTTCTCCAGGGCCGTCTCCTGGTCCTCGAAGGTGATCGCGGTGATCTCGGTCCGGGCGCGGAGCACCCGGTACACGTCGTCGATCTCCCGGCGGGTCGCCGGGCGGGCGGGCTCGTCCGGCCGCTTGCCGTCCCGGCAGGCCGGGGCGAGCGCCCCCCGGTGGCACAGGAAGACCACGACGTCGGCCGCCGCGCCGCTCCCCGGCTCGGCGAGCGGCGTGCCGTACGGCAGCGCCACCGACTCGTCCGCCGGAGGCTCCGGGGCCGGCGGCGCGGCCGAGCGGGCGAACAGGACTCCCCCGGCCACGGCGCTCACCGCGGCCGCCGCCGCCGCGGCGGCGAGCACGGGCCGCCGGTGGCGCGGCGGGCGGGCCGGGACCCACGGTTCCGGGGGGAGGAGCGGGCGGACCGCGGCCGGGTCGACCGTCTCGGCGGCCTCGCGGAGCGCCGCCCGCAGCCTGGCTTCCACCTTCTCGTTCATGCCTCCTCCTTCAGGGCCCTGCCGAGGGCGGCGATGCCGCGGGCGATCGTGGAGCGCACCGTGCTCGCGCCGATGCCCATGACATCGGCGATCTCCAGGTCGGACAGCTCGAGGTAGTAGCGCAGGACGAGCGCCTCACGCTGGCGGCGCGGCAGCCGCCGCAGCGCCGCCAGGACCTCGCGCCGCTCCTCGCCGATGAGCACGGCGCTCTCCGCCGACCAGATCGGCGGCTCGTACGGCGGGCGGCGGCGGAGGGAGAACGCCCGTCTGCGCAGCACCGACCGGCAGCCGTTGAGCACGGCGGAGCGCACGTACGCGAGCGCCTTGTCCGGGTCCCGCAGCCGTGGCAGCCCGGCGTGGGTCCGCTCGAAGGCCTCCTGCACCACGTCCTCGGCGGTGGCCAGATCGCCGACCATGATCAGCGCGAGCCGTACCAGCCCGAGGTGGTGGGCGGCGAAGATCTCGGCCACGTCCACCCGTTCTCGGGGAACGGCGTCCTCGGCGGTGGCCGGCGGTTCGACTCTCATGCCCCAGAGACGCGCGGCGAGCCCGGATGCTGCTCGTGCCGGGGCACGGATCGGATCCGGGGGGAGATCTCGTGCTCAGACCCGGGAGAAGACCTCCTGCAGGGAGCGGCAGGCGCCGTCGAGGTGGGCGCGCATGCGGCGGACCGCCTCGTCGGCGTCGCCGGCGCGCATCGCCTCGAGGATCGAGGTGTGCTCGGCGACGATGCGCTCCCGGCCGAGGGTGTGCCGGGTCTGCACCATCGACAGGTGGAGCTCGCCGCGGATCAGCCGGTAGGCGCGCTGGTAGCGGGGGCTGTCCAGGGCGTCCACGAGGCACTGGTGGAAGCGCAGGTCGGCCTCGACGAACGCGCTGTGTGAGGCGTCGGGGTCCAGGTGCCGGAGGTCCTCGACGGCGCGCGACGCGGCGACGACGGGGACGGTGCCGCGTTCGATGAGCAGGCGCACGACCTCGGTCTCGATGGGTATGCGGATCAGAAACAGGTCCTCGACGTCCTCGCGGGACAGGCGGGGCACGCAGGCGCGCTTGTTCGCCTCGCGGTAGAGCAGGCCCTCGTGCACGAGCGTGGTGAGCGCGCTCCGGGCGGTGGGGCGGGACACGCCGTACGCGGAGGCCACCTCGGCCTCGGTGATGGTGCTGCCCGGCGGAATCTGGCCGTCAAGCACCCGGTCCCGCAGCGAGGCGGCGAGCGCGTCGACGACCGAGACGGTGGACAACCGGAGTGCGGCGTCCCGGGGCATGCACACCTCCCATCGAGCCTCCCCTCATTCTGGCACGCTCCCGGGAACCAACTATTGACAGACAAGAAACATTGTCTGACACTTTCCAGCCACGGGGCGTGCAGACGGGGACACTCTGGATCAATAAGGAGCAGGGCCGTGGACGGCTACCAGCAGGTCTTCGATCCCATAGCGGGATCACTCGCATGGAGCGCGCTGTTCGCCGCGCTTCCCCTCGCCACCCTCTTCGTGCTGCTCGGCGCGCTGCGCTGGAAGGCGTGGAAGGCGTCGATCGCCGCGCTGGCGGTGAGCCTCGCCGTCGCGATCTTCGCGTACTCGATGCCGGTCGGGCAGGCGCTGCTCGCCGCGAGCGAGGGCGCCGCCTTCGGGCTGTTCCCGATCATCTGGATCGTGCTCAACGCCCTGTGGATCTACAAGCTCACCGAGATCACGGGCTACGACCAGGTGCTGCGCCGGGCGTTCGGCTCGCTCTCCGACGACCAGCGCATCCAGGCGATCATCATCGCGTTCTGCTTCGGCGCCCTGCTCGAGGCGCTCGCCGGCTTCGGCACCCCGGTGGCCGTCTCCTCGGTCATGCTCATGGCGGTCGGCCTGCGGCCGATGAAGGCCGCCGCGGTCTCCCTGGTCGCGAACACCGCGCCGGTCGCGTTCGGCGCGATCGCCGTGCCGATCACCACGCTCGGCAAGATCACCGGGCTCGACGCGGCCGAGCTCGGCGCCATGGTGGGGCGGCAGACCCCGGTCCTCGCGCTGTTCGTGCCGCTGGTGCTCGTGCTCATGGTGGACGGCAAGCGCGGCGTGCGGCAGACCTGGCCGGTGGCGCTCGTCGGCGGCGCGGCGTTCGCCGGTGCCCAGTACCTCACCGCGAACTTCATCTCGTACGAGATCACCGACATCGTGGCCGCGTTCGCCGGGGCCTTCGCCATCGTCGGCATGCTGCGCTTCTGGCGGCCGCGTGAGGTGCTCACCGCCCAGGGCCCGATGCCGGTGGTCGCCGGCGGGTCCGTGGCCGACGCGCGGTTCGAGGCCGAGCACCGGCGCCGCCGTACCGGGGAGGGCTCGGCCGCGCTGGCCTTCGCCCCCTACCTGATCGTGGTCGCGCTGTTCGCCATCGCCACCTTCGGCCCGGTCAAGGCCTGGCTCGCCGAGCACTCCGGCTGGCAGTTCGCCTGGCCCGGGCTGAACGTGGTGAACGCCGAGGGCGAGACCGTCTCCTCGGTCACCTTCAACTTCAACCTGTTCAGCGCGGGCGGCACCACGCTGCTCGTGGCGGGCGTGCTCACCGCGCTGCTCTACCGCATCGGGCCGGGCCGCACGCTGCGGGCGTACGGCGACACCGTCTACCAGTTCCGGTGGACGATCGTCACCGTCGCGGCGGTGCTCGCGCTCGCCTACGTGATGAACCTGTCCGGGCAGACCGTGACGCTCGGCCTGTTCCTCGCCGAGACCGGGTCGCTGTTCGCCTTCCTCTCCCCGATCGTCGGCTGGCTCGGCGTCGCCGTCACCGGGTCGGACACCTCGTCCAACTCGCTGTTCGGCATGCTCCAGTACGCGGCCGCGGAGAAGACCGGCATCTCCGCCTACCTGCTCGGGGCGGCGAACACCACCGGCGGCGTGCTCGGCAAGATGATCTCGCCGCAGAACCTCGCGATCGCCGCCGCGGTGGTCGGCATGGAGGGTCGCGAGGGCGAGCTGTTCCGCAAGGTGGTCGGCTGGGGCGTCGTGATGCTGATCGCGATCTGCCTGCTCGTCTACCTGCAGTCGACGCCGGTGCTCGGCTGGATGGTCGTGGGGTGATGAACATGCGTGGGGACCTGGCGAGGGACTTGGCCGAAATCGTGGGCGAGCGCCACGTACGGGTGGACGACGGCGCCCTCGCCGCCCACGCCCGCGACGCCACCCCGCTGTTCGAGGCGACGCCGCAGGCCGTGGTGTACCCGGGATCCACCGCCGAGGTGGCCGAGATCCTGCGGTACGCCACGGCGAACCGGGTGCCGGTCGTGCCGCGCGGCGGCGGATCCAACCTGTGCGCGGCGGCCGTGCCGCTGCGCGGCGGCATCGTGATGGTGCTCACCAGGCTCAACCGGATCCTCGAGATCAGCCGCGAGGAGCTGCTCGCGCGGGTCCAGCCGGGCGTCACCACCGCCACCCTCGCCGCCGCGGCCGCCGAGCAGGGCCTGCTGTACGCGCCCGACCCGGGCAGCCACACGGTGTCCACGATCGGCGGCAACATCGCCACGTGCGCGGGCGGGCTGCGCGGGCTCAAGTACGGCGTGACCCGCAACTACGTGCTCGGCCTGGAGGCCGTGCTGCCCACCGGAGAGATCATCCGCACCGGCGGGCGGCTGTGGAAGGACGTGGCCGGGTACGACCTCACCCGGCTGCTCACCGGCTCCGAGGGCACCCTCGCGGTGATCACCGAGGCCACGGTGGCGCTGCTGCCCAAGCCGAAGGAGAGCGGCACCGGCGTGGCGTACTTCGCCTCGCTCGCCGACGCCTCCCGGGCGGTGACCGCGGTGATCGCGGCCGGGATCGTCCCGGCCACGCTGGAGTTCCTCGACCACAAGTGCATCGCCGCGGTCGAGGAGTTCGCCAAGCTCGGGCTGCGGCTCGACGCCGGGGCGCTGCTGCTGTTCGGCGACGACGGCGAGGCCGACGCGATCGCGCGGAACCTCGACCGGATCGGCGCGATCTGCACCGAGATCGGCGCGCTCGAGGTGACGCTCGCCGAGGACGTCGCCCGCGCCGACGCGCTGCTCGCCGCCCGCCGCTGCTCGCTGCCCGCGCTGTCCCGGCTCGGCCCGCTCACCGTGCTCGAGGACGTGACCGTGCCGCGGCACCGGCTCGCCGAGATGGTCGACCGCATCGACGAGATCGCCGACCGGTACGAGCTGCGCATCGCCACCTTCGGGCACGCCGGCGACGGCAACCTCCACCCCACCTGCGTGCTCGACCCGCACGACCACGCGGCGATCGAGCGCTGCCACAAGGCGTTCGCCGAGATCTTCTCGGCCGCGATCGCGCTCGACGGCACGATCACCGGGGAGCACGGGGTGGGCGCGGCGAAACTGCCCTACCTCGAAGAACGCCTCGGCACCGACCAGGTCGCCCTGCTCGGGCGGATCAAGCGCGCCTTCGACCCCGCAGGAATCCTCAACCCCGGAAAGCTCGGATCATGATCGACCGTTCCGCCTCCGACGCCCGCCCCGACGCCGCCTCCGGGACGGGCCGGCCCGCGCCCGCCTCGGCGGGAATCTTCGACCCCGGGCTGCTCGACCGGTGCATCTCCTGCGGGTTCTGCCTGCCGGTCTGCCCCACCTACAGGCTCACCGGCCAGGAGACCTCCTCCCCGCGCGGCCGCATCACGCTCATGCGGGCGCTCGAGTCCGGCAGGCTCGCCGACGGCGACCCGACGCTCGCGGAGGAGGCGTCGTTCTGCCTCGGCTGCCGGGCCTGCGAGACCGTGTGCCCCGCCGGGGTGCGGTACGGCGAGCTGCTCGAGCAGTGGCGCGACCACCAGTGGCGGGGGCGGCGGCGGCCGCTGCTCGCCCGGCTGCTCATGGCCGTGGTGTCCCGGCCGGCCCTGCTCGGCCTGCAGCGGCTGGTCCGCCGGTACGCCACGGGCAAGGCGGGGCGCCGGGCCGTACCGGGCGGGGCGGACCGGCCGGCGTCGCTCATGCTCGGCTGCGTGGAGCGCGGCCTCTACCCCGAGGTGTCCCGGGCCGTGCTGGAGCTGCGGCCCGAGCTCGCCGTGCCCGGCGGGCAGGGCTGCTGCGGGGCACTGCACGCGCACAACGGCGACTCGGCGGCCGGGCGGGAGCTCGCCCGCAAGCTGGGTGAACGCCTCGACGGCACGATCGTCACCACGGCCGGCGGGTGCGCCGCCCACCTCGCCCACCACCTCGGCCGGGACCGGGTCGCCGAGCTGAGCGAGTACCTGGAGCGGACCGGGTACCGGCCGGCCGGCGAGGTGCGGGTGAACGGCCGCCGCGCCCGGGTGGCCCTGCAGGACTCCTGCCACCTGCGCAACGCCCTCGGTGTCACCCGGCCGCCGCGGGAGCTGATCGCCGCGGTCGCCGACTACGTGGAGCTGCCGAACGCGGGCGACTGCTGCGGCGCGGCCGGCACCTACTCGCTGCTGCGCCCGGCCGACAGCCGCGCCGTGCTCCGGCCCAAGCTGGAGGCGATCGAGGCCGCGGACGTCGACTACGTGGTCGCGCTCAACCCGGGCTGCCTGCGCCAGCTCCGCCAGGGCCTGCGCCGCGCCCGCAGCCGGGCCAAGGCGATCCACCTCGCCGAGCTGCTCGTCATGGCCGCCCGTGCGGCAAACCGCTCGACACCGCGCTGACCCGCCTGCGAGGATGCCGCCCATGGCATCCCGCAGGCCGATCTCGAGCGGCTCGCCGTTCGAGGAGGAGATCGGCTACTCCCGTGCGGTCGTCGTCGACGGCTGGGTGTTCGTGTCCGGCACCACCGGCTTCGACTACACGACCATGACCATCTCCGACGACCCGGCGGAACAGGCCCGCCAATGCCTGCGCAACATCGAGGCCGCGCTGGCGGAGGCGGGCTCCTCGCTCGCCGACGTCGTCCGGGTCCGCTACCTCGTGCCCGACCCCGCCGACTTCGAGCGGTGCAAGCCCGTGCTCCGCGAGCACTTCGGCGGCGTCCGGCCCGCGGCCACCATGCTCTCCTGCGGCCTCGCCGACCCGCGGATGCGCATCGAGATCGAGGTCACCGCCCGGATCGGCAGTGGCGGCTGACCTCCGGCGGCGCGGCGGCCGGGCCGGTCTCATCCGGAACAGGAGGCAGGCGGTGACCCGGAGGAACGGGGCGGGCAGGCGGTGGCCGTCCGCGCGCACCGCCGTTGCGCTGTCGCTCGCGGTCAACGCCGCGCTCGGCGTCCCCGGACAGTTCGCCCTGTTCTACCCCTACGTCGTGGCGCGCGACGTGCTGGCGCGGCTCGGCGTCGGGTCGCCCGGCATACCGTTCCGGGACGGCTACGCCGGGGCGCTGATGATCGGTATCCCGCTGCTCGCCGTGTGGGCCGGGATGCTGGTGGCGGTGAACGTGGTGATCCTCCGCCGGACGCCGGTGTCCCGGCGATCGTATTGGTTCCTCGCCGTCCTCGTGGCGTCGGCCTCGGCCACCGCCCAGCTGGTGTACCACCTCCACTGCTAGGCCCGGACCGCGCCGGGCAGGCCGTCCGGACCGGTGCGCGCGGGCGGTGTGAACGTCGTCATGCAATCGATTGCACAACCTGCTGCGCACACGTGTCACACAGTTGTCACGCCTACGTCATCTGACGTAGCCCGCGCCGGCTCAGCACCCGGTCCGGTGCCTCCGACAGCCCCGCAGATCAGGGCGTTTTCCCCGGCGGATCTCACAACCGCGGAACACGGGCCGACACGATTTTTTCGCGCCGCGTTATTGACATGTTCCACAACCGCTTTCATTCTGGGGGCGCCATGGATGACGCAACCGAGGTTCCCGAAGCCTCCCGGCCGGTCACCATCCACATGGTCGCGGCGTCGGCCGGGGTGTCCGCTTCGACGGTGTCGCGCGCCCTCAACTTCCCCGAGCTGGTGAAGCCGGGGACGCGGGAGCGGGTGCTCGAGACCGTGGAGCGGCTCGGCTACCAGCCGAACCGTGCCGCCCGGTCGCTCGCGCTGGGGCGGACGGCCTCGCTGGGACTGATCGTCCCGGACATCGCCAACCCGTTCTTCGCGCCGTTCGTGAAGGTCGTGCAGGCGCGGGTGCGGGAGGCGAACTACGCGCTCTTCCTCGCGGACACCGACGAGGACCCGTCGACCGAGGTCGAGCTGGCGCTGGCCATGTCGCAGCAGGTGGACGGGCTGATCCTGTGCTCGCCGCGGATGCCCGGCCGCAAGCTGCGCACGATCGCCGCCAAGACGCCGGTCGTGGTGGCGAACCGGCTGAGCCGGAGCGTACCGTCGATCGCCCTCGACTTCGGGCCGGGCGTCCAGCAGGCCGTGGCGCACGTGCACGCGCTCGGCCACCGCCGGTGCGCGTACCTGTCCGGTCCGGGTGGCTCCTGGTCGAACCGCCAGCGGTTGCGGGCGTTCACGGCGCACTGCGAGTCGTACGGCATCGAGCTGGTGGTGCTCGGGCCGTACGAGCCGGTGTTCAGCGGCGGCTATCGGGGGGCCGACGAAGCGCTGGCGGCCCGGGTCACGGCGATCTTCGCCTACAACGACATGGTCGCGCTCGGCCTCATGTCGCGGCTGGCGGACCGCGGTGTCCGGGTGCCCGACGAGATGAGCGTCGTCGGGTTCGACGACATCGAGGTGGCGTCGATGACCTCACCACCGCTCACCACCGTGGCGATCCCGGTCGACACGGTGGCGAAGGCATCCGCCGCCCTGCTGCTCTCCCTGCTGGCCGAGACGACCCCGCAGCGGCCGGCGGCGCAGGAGCTGGCGACGCGCCTCGTGATCCGGAACACCACCGGAGTGCCAAAGGAGGACCGTATATGAAACCCCCCCGCCTGTCCCTCCTCGCCGGATTCCTCACCCTCGGGCTCGTCGTCGGGGCGTGCGGCGCGCCGGAGCCCGCGCAGGGGTTCGTCCCCGAACCGGCCGCCGCGGACGTGACGATGCCGAGCGAGCCGGTCACCCTCAACATCGTCGACGTCGCGGGCAACCTGCAGCTCACCCAGCAGATCTTCGACAACTACGCGGCGGCGAACAAGGACAAGGTCGCCCGCATCACCTACACCAAGGTCACCTCCCCCGAGCTCGCCGGGAAGGTGAAGGCGCAGCAGGACGCCGGGCGGCTCGACATCGACCTCGTGCTCACCGGCACCGACGGCCTGTCCGCCGGGCTCGAGCAGGACCTGTGGGTGGACCTCGCCGGGAAGTACCCCGGCAAGCTGCCCAAGCCGAACTACCTCGAGCCCGCCGCGAAGATGAACGAGCTCGCCCAGGGCAAGGGCGTGGTGATCACCTACTATCCGTCCGGCCCGCTGCTCGAGTACAACCCGAAGACCGTGCCGAACCCGCCCAAGACGGCCGAGGAGCTGCTCGAGTGGGCGAAGAACAACCCGGGCAGGTTCACCTATGCCCGTCCGGCGAACTCGGGGCCGGGCCGCACGTTCATCATGGGCCTGCCGTACATCCTCGGCGACTCCGACCCGATGGACCCGATCAACGGCTGGACCAAGACCTGGGCGTACCTGAAGGAGCTCGGCAAGTACGTCGAGTACTACCCGACCGGCACCAGCCAGACGATGAAGGAGCTGGGTGAGGGCACCCGGGACATCACCGTCACCACCACCGGCTGGGACATCAACCCGCGCGTGCTCGGCCAGGTGCCGAAGGACTTCCAGGTGAGCACGCTGGAGAACTTCACCTGGGTGACCGACGCCCACTACATGGTGGTGCCGAAGGGCATCTCCGGCGAGAAGCTCGCCGTGCTGTTCGACCTGATGAACTTCGCCCTCACCCCGCAGCAGCAGGCGATCACCTTCGACAAGGGCTACTTCTACCCCGGCCCCGCGGTGCAGGGCGTGACCCTCGACATGGCGCCGGCCGAGAGCCGGCAGGCGATCCGCGACTTCGGGCGGCCGGAGTACGACCGGCTGATCGAGCAGCACCCGAAGGCGGTGCCGCTCGACGCGAAGGCGCTGGTGCAGGCGTTCGAGCGGTGGGACAAGGAGATCGGCGGGGACAAGGTGAAGCAGTCGTGAGCGGTGGCGTCGTCGAAACGGTGCGGCCGCGGGACGGTTTCCACGCCCTGCGCATGGAGGGCGTGACCCGGCGGTTCGGCTCCGCGGTCGCGCTGAACGATCTCAACCTGACGATCAAGGGCGGCGAGTTCATCGCCCTGCTCGGCCCGTCCGGCTGCGGCAAGTCCACGGCCCTGAACTGCCTCGCCGGGCTGCTGCCGCTGAGCGCCGGCAGCATCTGGCTGGACGACAGGCGCATCGACACGCTGCCGCCGGAGCGCCGCGGGTTCGGCATGGTGTTCCAGAACTACGCCCTCTTCCCGCACCTGTCGGTCCGCAAGAACGTCGGCTTCGGGCTCGCCATCCGCAAGGTGCCGAAGGACGAGATGCGGCGCCGGGTGGACGAGGCGCTGAAGCTGGTGGAGCTCACCGAGCACGCCGACAAGCTGCCCGGCCAGCTCTCCGGCGGCCAGCAGCAGCGGGTGGCGATCGCCCGCGCGATCGTGATCCGGCCGCGGCTGGTGCTCATGGACGAGCCGCTGTCGAACCTCGACGCCAAGCTGCGGCTGCAGATGCGCACCGAGATCCGGCGGCTGCACCAGTCGCTCGGCCTCACCACCGTGTACGTCACCCACGACCAGGAGGAGGCGCTCGCGCTCGCCGACCGGATCGTGGTGCTGCGCGGCGGCAGGGTCGACCAGGTCGGCACGCCGGAGCAGGTGTACACCGACCCGGTGAACACCTACGTCGCCGGCTTCATGGGCTACCGCAACCTGCTGCGGCTGCCGGTGGTCTCGCGCGGCGGCGACCGTGCGGTGCTCGCCGAGCCGGGGCTGCGGCTCACCGGCACGGTCCGCGAGGAGTTCACCGGGGAGGCCGCGATCGCCGCGATCCGGCCCGACGACTTCCGCCTCGCGCGGGGCGGCGACGGCGCGGAGCGCGACGGCGTCCGGATCACCGTGGAGGTGGTGGAGTTCCACGGCCGCGAGGTCGCGGTGGAGGGGGTCACCGAGACCGGGCGGGTGATCCACTGCCGGCTCGCCGAGCGGGTCGCGCCCGGGGACACGATCGACGTCTACGCGCCGCCGGAGCGCGTGCTCGTGTACGGCCCCGGCGGGGAGACGGGGGAGTGATGGCCGAACCGCGCACGGCATCCACTCCATCCACTCCGGCCGCCGCCCCGGCCCGTCCGGCCGAGCGGGCCCCGGAACCCGCCCCGGCGGGCGCACCCGCCTCCGGCGCCGCCCGCCCGCCGCTGCGGCACCGGCTCGCCGAGCGGGGCATCGACCGGATGCTGCTGCTGTTGCTGCCCGCGGTCGCCACGCTGATCGCGCTGTTCCTCTACCCGATGCTGTACGGCGTCGGCCTGTCGCTGCAGCCGCGCAGCGGCGGGATCTTCGCCAACTACGTCGCGTTCTTCACCGACCCGTACCAGAGCGGCACGGTGTGGAAGACGATGCGGCTCGCGCTGCCCGCCGCGCTGTTCAACGTGCTCGCCTCGGTGCCGATCGCCTACCGGCTGCGCGGCCGGTTCCGCGGCAAGCGGCTGCTCACCGCGATCCTCGTGCTCCCGGTCACGCTCGGCACCGTGCTCGTGGCCGACGGCATCCTGCGCTACTTCGGCCCGCGCGGCTGGTTCAACCGGGTGCTGCTCGAGCTGGGGCTGATCGACGAGCCGCTGCGCCTCATCTACAACTACTGGGGCGTGCTGTTCTCCCTGATCATCACCGGGTTCCCGTTCGCGTTCCTGCTCGTGCTGTCGTACATGTCGGGCATCGACCCGACGCTCGAGCGGGCCGCGGCGACCCTCGGTGCGGGCCCCTGGCAGCGCATCCGGCGGATCACGCTGCCGCTGCTCGCGCCCGGCCTCGCCACCACGTTCATCCTCTCGTTCGTGCTCGCGTTCTCGGTGTTCCCGTCGGCGAACCTCGTCGGCGAGCCCGCGGACGAGACGCGGGTGATGGCGATCGCGGCCTACCAGGCGGCGTTCGAGAAGTACGACTACACGATGGCGTCCACGATCGCCGTGCTCATGGGCGCGTTCGAGCTCGTGGTGATCGCGCTCGTGCTGCTGTGGCGCGGGCGGATGTACACCGGGCACACGGGAGGTAAGGGGGCATGAGCGCGACCGGAACGACCGCGGCGCGGGCGGGCGGCCCGGCCCCCGGGTTTCTCCGGCGGGCGCTGCGCGCCGGGCCGTACGCCTGGATCGTGTGGGGCGGGGTGGCGTTCTTCCTCGTCAACCTCGCCGCGCTGATCCTCTCGGTGGTGGTCAACTCGTTCGCGGTGAACTGGTTCGACTCCTGGCTGCCGTCGGCGTTCACCGCGAACTGGTACGCCGAGGCCTGGCGGGAGTTCAACCTCGCCGACGTGCTGCTCGTCACGCTGATCGTGGCGCTCGTCGTGGTGGCCCTGTCGCTGCTGCTCGGCGTGCCCGCGGCGTACGCGCTCGCCCGGCGCGACTTCGCCGGCAAGCGGGCGGTGCTGCTGTTGCTCATGCTGCCCGTGCTGCTGCCGCCGATCACCTACGGCATCCCGCTCGCCACGCTCATGTACAAGATCGGGCTGGCGGGCTCGCTCGCCGGCGTGATCGCGGTGAACCTGGTGCCGGCGATGCCGTTCGTGGTGCTCGTGATGACCCCGTTCATCGAGCAGATCGACGCGAACATCGAGTCGGCGGCGCGGATGTGCGGGGCGGGCACCCGGCAGGTGTTCACCCGGGTCCTGGTGCCGCTGCTCATCCCCGGCATCCTCGCCGCGGCGGTGCTCGTGCTCGTCCGCACGGTGGCGATGTTCGAGCTCACCTTCCTCGTCGCCGGGCCGGACAGCCAGACCCTGATCGTGGCGCTGTACAGCGCGGCGTTCACCCCGGGCATCCGGGCGGCGCAGGCGATCGACGCGATGGCGGTGATCTACACCCTGCTCTCCGCCGTGCTCCTGGTGATCGCGCTGTCGTTCGTCAACCCGACGCAGATCGTCGCCCAGGTGAAGGAGGTCTCGCCGGAGTGACCCGGTCGCGCCGGCCGTTTCACGGGGCCGGCCGGCGCGCCCCGGGGCCGCTCGCGCGCTCAGGCCGCCTCGACCACGCGGCCGACGCCCCAGGCCACCCACGCCTTGCTCGGCCGCTCGGCGAAGAACGGCGACTCGGGGCGCCACTCCGGCGCGTACACCACGCCCGGCGCCACGAGCTCCATGCCCTCGAAGAACCGCTCCACGTCCCGGCGCATGCGCACGATGTCCGGCGAGCGCTTGAAGTACTTGGCGTACAGCTCGCTGAGCGGCTTGGCGAGCTCGGGCCGGACGTCGAACACGATGTGGCTGATCGCGACGAGGCTACCGGGCGGCAGCGCGTCCCGCAGCCGCGCCACGGCCTTGTAGGGGTTCTCCGAGTCGGGGATGTACTGGAGCACGGCCTGGATGAGCACGCCCACCGGGCGGTCGAGGTCGATCAGCCGCCGCAGCCCGGGGTCGGCGAGCAGCTCGTCGACGTGGAGGATGTCGCCCGCGACCACGGCGACGTTCGGGTCGGTCGTGAGCAGCGCGCGGGCGTGGGTGAGCACCAGCGGGTCCCGGTCGACGTAGGCGGTGCGCACCGCGGGATTGAGCTCCCGCGCGATCTGCTGGGTGTGGTTGCACGGCGGCAGGGCGGTGTTGATGTCGATGAACTGGTCGATGCCCTCGCCCACCATGAACCGGACCACCCGGGTACGGCACGCCTGGTGCTCCCGCACGATGTCCCTGATCTCCGGGGCGACCGCGAGCATCGCCTCCGCGACCTCGCGGTCCACGGCGAAGTTGTCCTTGCCCCCGACGAGGTAGTCGTGCATGCGAGCGAGGCTGGGGTTCTTGGTGTCGATGGCCGCGAGCCGCCGCCGAACCTCCTCGCTCATCCGTCGTCCCTCCGGTCACCTCTCGCGGTGTCGTCTGCGGTGCCGGCCGTGGCGCCGCACGGCGCGGGGTTCTCCTGCGGGGGCGCGGCCGCGGCGCCGCCCCCGTCCCCTCCGCGCCGGTGCAGCCCACGTGCTGCTGGTGTAACAGTAAGACCCGCCTGTTCGGATCTGCCACCGTTACCGCACGATCACCGCTCCCGTCCCGGTGAGGGTTGTCCCTGTTTCATCCACTGAGTTGCCATACGCGAGAATCGACCGAGTGTCAGGCATCGTCGTGGCGTTCACGTCCCTGGTGTCGGTCGCGGTGCTGGGCTACCTCGCCGGGGTGGCGGGGGTGCTGCGCGCGCAGGACGAGGCGGTGCTCTCCCGGCTCGCGTTCTTCGTCGCCAGTCCCGCGCTGCTGTTCACCACCCTGGCCACCGCCGACCTGAGCACGATCCTCTCCCCGGTGCTCGTCACCGCCGTGGTCTCGGTGGTCGTCGCGCAGGCGTGCTACGCGCTGGTGGCCGGCGGGCTGTGGCGCCGGCCGCGGTCGGAGGTGACGATCGGGGCGCTCGCCTCGTCGTACGTGAACTCCGGCAACCTCGGCATCCCGATCAGCGTGTACGTGCTCGGCGACGGCGCCCTCGTCGCCCCGATCCTGCTGCTCCAGCTGCTCGTGCTGGCGCCGGCGGCGTTCCTCGTGCTCGACGCCGGCGACACCCGCCGGGCCGGCGCGGTGCGGCGGTCGGTCTGGAGCGCGGTGTGGGAGGTGCTGCGGCGGCCGCTGCGCAACCCGATCACCGTGGCGAGCCTGCTCGGGCTCGCCGCGGCGCTCGCCGGCATCGAGCTGCCCGAGCCGATCATGCAGCCGATCTCGCTGGTGGGCGCGGCCGCGGTGCCCGTGGCGCTGCTCGCGTACGGCCTCGGCCTGAGCGGCGCCCGCCGCGGCGCCCGGCCGGACGACGCGGGGGAGACCACCGGGCGCAAGGACGTGGCCCTCGCCGTGCTGCTCAAGTGCTTCGTCCAGCCGGTGGCCGCCTACCTCACCGGCCTGCTGCTCGGCCTGGACGGCACGATGCTGTTCGCCGCCACCCTGTTCGCCGCGCTGCCCACGGCCCAGAACATCTACGTGTTCGCCAGCCACTACCGGACCGGGCGGCGGCTCGCCCGCACCACGCTCATGGTGACCACGGGGCTGTCCATCCCGATCATGGCCGTGGTGAGCGCGCTGCTCGGCTGAGCGCGCGCCCCGCCGTACCCGCGGGCGAGCCCTTACCGGCGGGCGAGGCGGCGGCTAGGCTGGTGGTTGAACACTCAACTAATCGCGCTCAACCGATCGCGGCCGCGCGGCCGGAAGCGGGGTGCACATGGAGGTCAAGGAGCTCGGGCACATCGTGCTCTACGTACGCGACCTGGAGCGTTCCGTCCGCTTCTACCGGGACGTGCTCGGCTGGCGGCAGATCCTGCCCGCCGCCGACGGCACGGGCGGCGACGTGCTGCCGGCGCCGGTCGCCGCGTTCGCCGCGCCGTCCGGGCGCACCCACCACGAGCTGCTGCTCATCGAGGTGGGCCCGGACGCCGCCGACCTGCCCCGGGGCCGCCGCGTCGGCCTCTACCACTTCGGGCTGAAGGTGGGCGACAGCGACGACGAGCTGCGCGAGGCGGTGCGCACGCTGCGCGAGGCGGGCGTGCCGATCCTCGGCGCGAGCGACCACACGGTGACCCACAGCGTGTACATCGCCGACCCGGACGGCAACGAGATCGAGCTCTACATCGACGTGCCCGGGGTGAACTGGCGCGAGAACCCCACCCTCATCGCCTCCCCGATCAAGCCGCTGCGGCTGTAGCCCGCCCGGTACGGCACGGCCCGGCGGAGCCCGCCGCGCCGGCGCGGCGTCGCCTAGGCTGGTGGGCGATCCGTGCACGAGGAGGGGCGCCATGGACCCGATCGTCCCCACGCTCGCCGCGATCCTCTCCGCGCTCGTCGGCGGGGCCGCGGGCGAGGCGGGCAAGAACGCCTGGGAGGCCCTCGCGGCCCTGGTGCGCCGCCGGTTCGGCCGCGACCGGCAGGCCCTGACGGCCGTCGAGCGTCCGGACGCGGTCGCGCCCGGGGAGCTCGCCCGGCTGCTCGGCGAGCGCGCCGCGGCCGACCCGGAGTTCCGGGCGGAGCTGGAGCGGTGGATCGCCGAGACCGAGCCGGCCGCCCGGCCCGACGTGGTGAACATCAACACCGGCACGGTCTCCGGCAACCTCGTGCAGGCCCGCGACATCCACGGGTCGATCACCTTCGGCGCCGACCCGAGCCGCTGACCCGCGCCCGGGCGCCGCGACGGCCCGCACCCCGGAGCGGGGCACGGGCCGTGCGGTGAGGAGCATGGGACGTGGCGGGCTCGCCCGTCCCGTCAGGGCGGCGGGCAGGACGACGCCGCTCAGCGGCGGCTCGCCCGGTCGATGCGCAGGCTCGGCACCGGATGCGGTCCGTCGAGCTCGAGCCGGTACTCCTCGCCGGACTTGTGCCGGTTGTCGGTGATGACCTGCTCGCTGGGGATCATGCCGTCACCGTTGATCTCGCGCTGCCAGCGCTCGAACCGCTCGTGCATGTCGCGCACGTACCCCGTGCCGAGGGTGGTCACGTCGATCTGGGTGGCGAGCAGCTCGCGGATGAAGGCCCGGTTCGGCTCGAAGGTGACCGGCGCGGGCAGCTCGGGGGCGCAGACCTCCTCCGGGTCCCGGCCGTCGTGGCGGCGGAACAGCTCGGCGGCGATGCGCAGGTGCTCGAGCTCCATGTTGAGGTGGAGCTCCCAGACCCGCTTCACCTTCTCGTCGGTCTCGGTCTGCATGAACGAGTGGTACATGTAGCACTCGTTGTACTCGTGGTTGAGCAGCATCTCCCACCACGACTCGCCCGGGTCGACGAGCGACTCGTAGTGCGTGACGTGCTCCTCCTCCACCAGCCCGATCTCCTGGTAGAGCTGGCGGGCGATCGGCTCCATGTACATCGGGCCGACGTTCATGTAGAAGTTCATCGTCTGCTGCTCGGCCGCCATGATGGTGAGCGCGTGCAGCTTGGAGATCGGCGCCGTGGTCCGCCGGTCGTAGTGCTCGCGCACGTTGTCGATCGGGTGCCGGTGCTGGATGTACGTCGGCCGGCCCGGCATCACCTCGGTGAGCTGGTCGACCACCTTCTCGGCCCGGCGGTGCTCGATCATCTCGTAGAGGTTGGCGTACCGGTAGAGGTGGTCGAAGTCCTCCAGCACGCCGAACTGGTAGGCCTGCTTGAGGTACGGGTCCGGCTCCATGCGCGCGACCCACGAGGTGAGGTCGGTGGCCACCTGCTCGTAGGCGAGCACCGTCTCCAGGACCGAGTTGAACCCGGACAGCAGCCAGTTCACCGCGCGCTGCTGCTGCGCCTCCATGTACCGCACGTGGGCGAGCCGCTGCCTGGTCTCGGTGTCCGGGCAGTGCCGGGCGAGGTGGTGGTTGAACAGGATCGCCTCGGTCTCGATGCCGTTCATCGTGATGATGCGGCACCGGGTGTACGGGTCGGCGTGGTCGGGGTCGATCGGGGTGACGTTGAGCTCGCTCCAGTTGCGGACCTGCTTGTCGAGGGGTATCCCGCGTTCCTGCAGAGGATTGAACGTCATGGGTGTCCCTTCGTGAGCCTCGACGGACACCTCGCGACTACCCCTGGCGTACGCGGTCAACCGGCGCCACGCCGCTTACCCCAGACCCTTTGACCAGCCTGGACACAGGATCAACCGGTGGAATCCCGACCGGCCGCGAACACCCTCCGGTAGTGCTCGCGGGCCTGCGCCACGGCCCGCTCCCCCAGCCAGGCGACCGGGCGCACGTCGCCGACGAGCGGCTCGGAGTCGGGCCCGCGGCCCACCTCGCGCCCTTCGAGCACCCAGCCGCGCCGCCGGTCGTCGGCCTCGGCGAGGTGGGTGTACTTGCACACCTGGCGGGCGAGCCAGTCCCGCAGCGGCCGCGTCCACCAGCGCTCCGGGGACAGCACGGTCACCGAGAGCCCGGGCAGCGGCAGGCCGCTCTCGTAGTCGGTGCTCGGCCGGCCCGCGTCCGCCTCCGGCCCGCGCGAGTACCGCAGGTAGAGCCCGGGGCGCGCGCGCACGAGCGCCTCCAGCCGGTCGAGATCCTCCACGACCGGCAGCCCTGCACCGGCGTCCCTCGTCATCGCGGCCCTCGCAGGCGGTCGGCCGGTAACGGCAGGGCGGGCGTGGCCGGGCGGCGGACCCTGCCCGCGCACCGCCCGGCCACGCCGTGCCCGCGGCCGTGCCGTACGGCGTCGCGATATCGACTGCCCGCCCGGGGCGGGCCTACACGCGTGCGCCGCGGCCACCCGCCCGGCGGCCCGGCGATCGGCCGGGCGGCGCCGGTGGGCCGCCGCGGTCAGTCCGCCATCGCGTCGATGCGCGCCATCTCCTCGGCGTCGAGGGTGAAGCCGAACAGGTCGGCGTTCTCGGCGATGCGCTCCCGCCGCGCCGACTTGGGGATGACGACGATGTCGTGCTGCAGGTGCCAGCGCAGCACCACCTGGGCCGGGGTGACCCCGTGCCTGCGGGCGATCTCGACGAGCACCGGGTGGCCGAGGTCGGTGCCCTTGATCGGGCTGTACCCCTCGACCACGATGCCGCGCTCCCGATGCTGGCGGAGCAGGCCCGCGCTGTGCCGGGGCGGGCTCCACGGGATCTGGTTCACCGCGGGCGCCTCCCCGGTCGCCTGGGTGATCTCGTCGATCTGCGCGATGCTGTGGTTGCTCACGCCGACCGCCCGGGCCAGCCCTCGGTCGCGCGCCTCGAGCATGCCCTGCCAGGTGCGCACGAGCAGGTCGGGGCTCGGCGGCCAGTGCACCAGCCACAGGTCGACGTAGTCGGTGCCGAGCTCGCGCAGGGTGCGCTCGATCGTCTCGCGCTCGCGGCCCGCGTCGCGCTGGTGCAGCTTCGTCGTGATGAACACCTCACCGCGGTCGAGCCCGCTGTCGCGCACCGCTCTGCCGATCTCGGCGTGGTTGCCGTACATCGTCGCGGTGTCGATATGCCGGTAGCCGAGCTCGAGCGCGGCCCGCGTCGCCTCGTACGCCTCCTGTCCGGTGAGCCGCCAGGTGCCGAAGCCGACGACGGGCATCACCGCCCGGTCGCCCAGCCGTACCGTGGGGATTTCACGTGTCCGCGCCATCACGTCCTCATCTCTGCGCCGGCCCGCCGTCCCGGTGCGTGGGGGGCGCGGCGCGCCGCGCCGGGAATCGGCGACCGGCTGTTACGTACCCGGTCGGCGGCTCGCGGGCACCATCTCCGCCCGCCGGAGCGGGCCGTCACCGCGGACGTCGTCCGGCCCCCTGCGTCGCCCACGGGCACATCCGATGATCCCCCGTACCCGCGCCGCTGCCCGACCATGCCACGGTGATCATGTCATACGTCGAGTGTGACCTCGCACAGCCACCCGTCCGGCCGCTCCTCGACGCGCAGCCCGTGCAGGGACACGGCCTTCGGAACGGCGCCGATCTGCGGCAGCTCCGCCAGGTCGGCCATGTCGAGGCGGGCGAGCGGCCCCGCCCGGTCGCGGGTGAGCTCCGCCCCGACCGGTGCCCGGCCGGTCACGTCCATCAGGTAGATCACCTCGTCGAGCAGGGTGACGAGCCGATCGGCCGGCGGCTCGGCCGGATCGAGGCGCACCTCGCGCCGCTCGGTCACGGTGGCGCCGGAGATGTCGAGGAAGCTCTCGACCGTGCCGAGCACCGCCTGCGCCAGGCACTCCTCCAGCGTCGGCCCCCACGCCTGCACCCGGGTGTCCGCGGTGTGCGGCAGGGTGCGGTGGCCCGCGCGCGGCTCGCTCATCCCTTCACCACGCCCAGCGGCACGAGCCGGGCCACCTTGCGGCAGAGCCCGGCGCCCACGCTCGCCTCGATCACCGCGTCCACGTCCTTGTACGCGTCCGGGGTCTCCTCGGCGAGGCCGCGCCAGGTCGCGCCGCGCACCGCGATGCCCTTCGCCTGCAGCCGGTCGCGCAGCGTGCGGCCGTCGACCGACTTGGCCGCCTGGTGGCGGCTCTGGGTACGGCCGGCCCCGTGGCAGGTGGAGAAGAACGCCTGGCCGCCGGGCACGCCGGCGAGCACGTAGGAGGCGGTGCCCATGGTGCCCGGGATGAGCACCGGCTGGCCGTACGGGGCGAGGTCGTCGGGCAGGTCGGGGTGGTGCGGGGGCAGCGCCCGGGTCGCCCCCTTGCGGTGCACGCACAGCCGCCTGCCGTCGTGCTCCTCGATCTTGGCGAGGTTGTGCGAGATGTCGTAGACGAGGTCGAGGCCGGCGTCGAGGACGTCGGCGAAGGCCTTGCGCGCGGCCTGGCCGAGCAGCTGGCGGTTGGCCCGGCCGTAGTTCGCGGCCGCGGCCATCGCGCCGAGGTAGGACCGGCCCTCCGGCGAGTCCACCGGGGCGCAGGCGAGCTGGCGGTCCGGCACGCGGATGCCGTACCGCGGCATCGCCTTCTCCATCACCCGCACGTGGTCGGTGCAGATCTGGTGGCCGAGGCCGCGCGAGCCGCAGTGGATCATGACGCAGACCTGGCCCTTGCGCAGGCCGAACGCGGCCGCGGTCGGCTCGTCGTACACCTCGTCCACCGCCTGGACCTCCAGGAAGTGGTTGCCGGAGCCGAGGCTGCCGACCTGCTCCTGGCCGCGGTCCATCGCCCGCGCGCTCACCTGGGCCACGTCCGCGTCGGCGACCGCGCCGTAGTCCTCGCACCGCTCCAGGTCGCGAGGGACACCGTGGCCCTGCTCGACCGCGTACGCCGCGCCACCGTGCAGGAGCTTCTCCAGCTCCGAGCGGCCCTGCACGCGCCACACCCCGCCGCGGCCGGTGCCGCGCGGCACGCCGCGGTCGAGGTGGTCCATGAGGGCCTCCAGGCGGGGCCGCAGCTCGTCCCGGTCGACGGTCGCCGCGAGCAGCCGCACCCCGCAGGAGATGTCGAAGCCCACCCCGCCCGGGGACACCACGCCGCCCGCGTCGACGTCGGTGGCGGCGACGCCCCCGATCGGGAAGCCGTAGCCCCAGTGCAGGTCGGGCATGCCGTACGAGGCGCCGACGATGCCCGGCAGCGTGGCCACGTTCGCCACCTGCTGCAGCGCCTGGTCCTCGGGAAGCAGCGCCCGGGAGGCGAACACCACGCCGGGCACCTGCATCGACCCCTCGCGCTCGACTCGGAACCGGTAGGGGGTCTCCTCGACAACCTTCATACGTCCATCTTCCCGACACCGGTGGCGGAAGCGGTAAAGGCGGGCGGGGGCCCGGGGCGGGCGGTCAGCCGTGGCTCACCAGCGGCACCCGGCCGGAGACCCACAGCTCGCCGAGGTCGCCGATCACCACGTCGGCCTCGCCCGCGGACGCGTCGGGCGCCTGCCCCGGACCGCGGAGGCCGACGACGAGGCCGAACCGGCCCAGTGTGGCGGCCTGCAGCGCGGGCGCGGTGGCGGCGACGAGCACGCACTCGTACGGCTCGACGCCGAGGTCGCGGGCGGCCCGCAGCGGGATCGCCGGGTCCGGCATCGGCGGCAGGCCGTGCTCGGCCGCGATCACCCCGTCCACCCGGGCGTCGATCATGCTCGCCATGCCCGCGTGGGTGAGGATCTCGGCGCAGTTGCGGCTGGGCGAGATCGCGGCGATCCGTGCCCCGTGGCGGCGCAGCTCGCGCACGAGCGCCACCGCGGCGGGGAAGGCGGCCACGCCGTGGCGGCGGATCTCGGCGAGGAACAGCTCCTCCTTCCGCTCGGCGAGCTCGGCGAGCATGCCCTCGCCGTCGGAGCCGGACGGCGGCGTGATGCCGCGGGAGGCGAGGAACTCGCGCGCCCCCTCGAGCCGCGGCCGGCCGTCGAAGTGGGCCAGGTAGTCGTCGCGGACGTCGAACGGCCGCGCCTGGTCGGCGGAGAGCCCGGGCAGCCGCCGCAGCAGGTCGTCGAAGACCCGCTTCCAGGCGGCCGCGTGGATGCGGGCGGTGTCGGTGAGCACCCCGTCCGTCTCGAAGATCACCGCACTGTACCGGCGCAGATCGATCACCGTCATTTTGTCCCTCCTGGCCACGGGGCTGCCCCGTCATGGTCCCCGCTGAGACGCAGGAAGAACATCGACGAACGCCCCTTTTACCTGGGTCTTTCGTCGTATGACGGATCACCGGGGCGGCAGGTTGGCCTGGATCCGGCGGGTGACCTGTGCGGACGGCCGCCGGGCCGTGGCCTTTGCCCGGGCCGGAGGCCCGCGGACCCGGAGGAGGACGGCGAACGGTAGATCGTCCGGCACGGGCCGCCGACCGGGAACGGGCGGGCGGCGGCCCCGCCGCAGCCGCGCGGCGCCGCCCCCGGAGCGCGGCCGGACCGCGCTAATTGTCACGGCAGCGAATTTCTCGGTGCCCCACGAAACGGTTTCCCGGGCCTGCGGAACGGCAAAGCGAAGGCCTCGCTTTTACTGCCCCAGGCAACTTCTCACGGTTTCACCGAATCAGCGGTTTGGGCTGGGTACCTGATCCGGGACGAAAAACCGGCACGGGGCGACGACCAAGGTCCCGTGTGGAGAACGTCGGGAGGATACCTGATGCGCGGCAAACGGAGCATGCTGCTGTTGGGGCCGGCGCTGCTGGTGGCGCTCGCCGCGCCGCCGATCGCGGCGACCGGGGCGGCGGCCGCCACCCAGACCACGAGCGCGGTGTCGGTGCAGGCGGTGCAGGCGGAGTCGGCGGGCGCGGCGGCGGCCACGGACGCCAAGCGGCGGTGCAAGCGGTACAAGCGGCATGTGTGCTGTAAGCGGCACGGCCGGTGGACCTGCCACAAGCGGAAGAAGCGGTGGGGCCACCACCGGCATTACCGCAAGCACGGTCGCCATTACGGCAAGTACCGGCATTACCGGCCGGGCCGGCATTATGGCCACCACGGCAAATACCGCAGTTACCGCAAATATGACCGGTTCGACAGATTCAGCCGCCACGTGAGCTACCGCTCGGTGACCCGCGGGCGGTGGTGAGCCGATCCGGTTCCCGGCGGCCGGGGTGCCGCCGGGGCGACCGTGCGGTCCTGCCCCGCCGGGCAGGACCGCACGCGCGTGCCGGGCCGTGCCGTACCCGGACGCCTGGTCGGCCGCCGTCGACGGCGGGGTCGACGCCGTTCAGGGGTTTCTCAGGCGGAACCGGGCGGCGTCCACCGCGCCGGCCATGGTGACGAGGTGTGCGTGCCCCGCCCGGATGCCCTCGAGCACCTCGGGCGGCCTGCCCGCCCGGTACGGGCGCCGGGTGGACGTCCCGGTCGTGGCGGGCCCGCGGCTGTGGGGGAGCGCATCCGCGCCCAGCGGACGGTGGCGGCCTCCTCGTCGCGCCAGGAGTGCGGAACGCCGAGCGGGGGCAGGCCGCGATCGCCGGGCGCGAGCCGTACCGAGCCCTGCGGGGTCCGCGGGATCGGGTGGCCCTCGACCTTGGAGAAGCACTCCTCGACGGCTGCACCCCGTTCGCCACCCGGCCGCCCGGCTCAAGCGCGCACACGTTGAACTCGGCGTGGGTGACGACGGCGTGGGCTGCGCCGGCCGGGGGCGGTGCCGCCGAGGGGCCGATCACGCCCGGCTCCGCCGCTGACCGGCCCGTTCGCCGCCGCCTCCCGGAGGTACGGCGACGCGTGCTCGGCGTGTGACCCGGCGGGTCACACCGCTGCGGTCACACCCTTGCGGGTCACCCGGCTCAGGGCTCGATGAGGCCCACCCGGATCGCGTACCGGGTGAGCTCGAGGCGGTCCTTGAGGCCGAGCTTCTGCAGCAGGTTGGCGCGGTGCCGCTCGACCGTCTTCACGCTGATGAAGAGCATGTCGGCGATCTCCTGCGAGGTGTGGCCCTCGGCGACGAGCTTGAGGATCTCCTCCTCCCGCTCGGTGATCGCCTTCGCCGGCACGGCGCCGCCCTCCCGGGCGCGCTCGAGGTGGCTGCGGATCAGGGCTTTGATCGCGCCGGGGTAGAGGAAGGGCTCGCCGCGCATCGCGGCCCGGCAGGCCTCCACGAGGTCGCGGTCGGCGACGGACTTGAGCACGTAGCCCGAGGCCCCGGCGCTCAGCGCCTCGAAGAAGAACTGCTCGTTGTCGTACATGGTGAGCATGAGGATCCGCAGCTCCGGCATGATGCGCGACAGCTCGCGCGCGGCCTGGAGCCCAGTCATGCGGGGCATGGCGATGTCGAGGATGGCCAGGTCGGGCCGGTGCGCGCGGGCCTGTTCGATGGCCTCGGCCCCGTCCCCGGCCTCGGCGACCACGGTGAGGTCGGGTTCGCCGTCGAGGATGAGCCGTACCCCTCGCCGGACGAGGGCGTGGTCGTCGGCGAGCAGGATACGGGTGACATTCGCCTCGGACATGGTCAATGGCTCCCCTGTCGGACGGGAACGGTCAGGCACACCTCGGTGCCGCCGCCGGGGGTGATGCCGAGATCGAGGTCGGCATCGTCGTCGGGGTGGCAGCGGCCGGCGGGGCCGATGTGGAGCTTGGCCCCGACCAAGAGGGCGCGTTCGCGCATCCCGCTGATCCCGGCCCCCTCGGCGGCCCCTCCGATGCCCCGGCCGTCATCGACGATGCGCAGGCGCACGCCATCGGGCACGCGCCTGAGGACGAGGTGCGCGTTCGTGGCGCGCGCGTGGCGGACGACGTTGGTCAGTCCCTCCTGGGCGACGCGGTAGAGCACGAGTTCCACGTCGGGCCCGAGCGGCGGCAGGTCGCTGTCGATGCGGTGCTGCACCGACAGCGTCGGGGTGGCGAACTCGTTG